>Ga0209026_1000078_pt1 | contig 198777 bp, 181 predicted proteins | sample AraplaCL_Col_mCL_FD_184262 | JGI IMG/M metagenome (GOLD analysis project Ga0209026, IMG submission 184262) | Arabidopsis root microbial communities from the University of North Carolina, USA - plate scrape CL_Col_mCL (SPAdes) (version 2) | ecosystem: Host-associated > Plants > Roots >... | reverse complement strand
GCTTCATGGTCGTCTCTCCGTGATGCTATGGAGCAGGCCATTCCTGACTCCGCGACACCATCATTGTGAGGGACGACCACCAGACCCACAAACCGAGCTGGCTGGGCTCCGCCCGTTACACCATCTAGCCCGCGACCGGCGGAGCGTTTGCCAGATCGGTTTCGATGAAAATGCATGATCTGTCTGTCGTTTGCAGCAACGTATCGGCCACGCTGCCATAGGAGAGGCTGCCGCTCGCCCGCTTGCTGACCCCAAGCACGATCAGATTATATTTGCCGCTGCGGGCATGCCGCAGGATTGACAGTTCCGGCGATGGCCCCTGCTGAACCACTTTCTCGATCTCGACGCCATAGTATTCCGCGATTGCGCCGACCCTGTTCAGAACGTCCCAATGGTCGTTGCCGTGGTCGCTGATGCGCGGAACGGCTCTGACCTGCCGAGGCTCGACGATCAGCAGCAGGGCGCAATGGGCGCTTGCCGCCTTCGCAACCGCAAGCCCGAATTCGGCCGCGCGGATGGAGCGCTCCGTGCCACTGACCGGGAGCAGGATTCGCAAGCTTTGTGGGCGATCGGGAAGCGCGCCGCGCGCCGTGACGATCGCGGAAGTTCCCTGGAAGGCGGAGGTCATGATTTGCAAAGCCGCGCTGAAGCGGCCGTCCTCTCCCATGGAGGGTTCGATGCCCGTGAAGAGAAGATCGTGACCTGCGTCCGATATATCGCCAAGCATGGTTTCTAGCTTGTCGTTCTTCTCGCGGACGGTAACGTGGATATCGCTTTCCGTCGCCATGTTCTTGCCGGCCGGTGCCGACGAGAGCAGATTGGCAGCACATTGCCGTAATTCCTCGGCGAAGGCTTGCGCTTTCGAGGACGATGGTGCGGCCGTCTCCGAAGCTTCTCCGGTGGCGTCGGGTTCGCGCACGTCGAGAACGGTGACAGGCATCTTGCGCGCGACAGCGAAGAAGGCGGCGATCCAGGTTGCGAGGCGACTGCTTTGCGAACCGTCGACGGTCAACAGAATGCGTTCGAAAGCCGCAAGGAAGCTTTCGCTTTCGAATTCTTCGCGCTCCAGCCGATCACGCTCCTCTTCGCGCAAGGGCAGGCGGGCCAGCGCCCAGCGAAGCGTGGGCGGCATCGCCATCGTCGTGATCACGGCCATGGCGACGATGACCGAGAAGAGTTTTTCATCCAGAACGCCGACGCTAAGGCCTATGGTCGCGACGATCACTTCCGTCGATCCCCGGGCGTTCATGCCGCAACCGAGCGCGAGAGCCTCCGGCGCCGAATAGCCGCCAAACCTGGCGGCGGCGAACGCCCCTCCAAACTTGCCGATGCTGGCGATCACGACCACTGCGACCGTCAGCAACAAGATCGAGGGATCGGCAAGCACGGTCAGGTCTGTCTGCAGGCCGGTCAGTCCGAAGAAGACGGGCATGAAGAGTGCTGTCGTCAATCCGCGAAGCTGCACGTCGATCTGGCGTGTGAGGATTGGTGACTGACCGACCAGAATGCCGGCGACGAAGGCGCCGAGCACGGTATGGACGCCAATGAGGTTCGTGATGATCGCCATTCCGCCCATGATCGCGATAATGGCGCTGAGCACGGGCAGATCGCTGCGGAAATTGTCGTTGGTCCATCGGATGATTTCGAAGACGACCTGCCGGCCGACCGTGAAGCTCACGGCCATGAAGGCCAACGTGCCGATCACGCTGGTTGCCAGCGTCGCAAGATCGACGGTTCCTTTTTCGGCAAGGCCGAAGGTGATGGCGATGATCACCCACCCCACCGTGTCGTCGATGATAGCGGAAGCGACGATCAGCTGGCCGATGTTCCGGCGCAGGAAATCCATTTCGCGGACGACGGAGGCGACGATCTTGACCGAGGAGATGGAAAGCGCGGTTCCCAGGAAGAGAGAGGTGACCAGCCGTTTTTCGGGATATGGAAGAAAGGCATCCGGTATAAATTCGCCCAGGATGAACCCCGCGGTAAAGGGAATGACGATGCCTGTCAGCGAGACGCCGGCCGCCGATTTGCGCAGGCGCTTTGCCAGTCCCAGATCGGTTTCCATGCCGGCGAGCAGCAGCAGAAAGAGAATGCCGAGCTGACCGATTGCATTGGCCATGCTCTTTTGCCCCTCATTGGATGGAAAAAGGCTTGCCTGCGCATGCGGGAAAACCAGGCCGAACAGGGAAGGGCCGAGAATGATGCCGGCGATGATCTGACCCATGATCGACGGCTGTCCGATGCGCACCATCAATTCGCCGAGCAACCTGCCCGATACGACGAGCAGGACGATCTGAACCAGAAACAATCCTTCCGAAGGATGGCTGGCTTTCTGTCCCTCTGCCGCGGAAGCGGTTTGCGCAATCGACAGCAACAGGATGACAGCAACGAGAATGATAAAGGCGCTTGACGGAAATGACTTCGGGAAATTCGGTCGCGACGGCATGGATCGATCCCACTGGACAGCAGGAAAACGCGCCAGAGCCGCTGGCGTTCCAGATCATACCGGTAATTGCTGACTTAGTCGGCACATCCGCCGGGATTAGCCGAAAAATAGGCCTGCCGTCCATGTGGCTGCAGGCCTGTCCGATCGGAAAATCAGACTCGCTCGAGTGCGATGGCTATTCCCTGGCCGACGCCGATGCACATGGTCGAGAGCGAATAGCGCCCGCCGGTTTCCTTCAGCTCCAAGGCAGCCGTGCCGGTGATGCGAGCGCCGGACATGCCGAGGGGATGGCCAAGTGCAATTGCGCCGCCGTTGCGGTTGACGCGGGCATCGTCATCGGCAATGCCGAGTTCGCGCAGCACGGCAAGCCCTTGCGAGGCGAAGGCTTCGTTGAGTTCAATGACGTCGAACTGTTCCTGGCGCATGCCGAGGCGAGCCATGAGCTTGCGTGACGCCGGAACCGGGCCGATGCCCATGATGCGCGGGGGCACGCCTGCAGCAGCGCCGCCGAGGATGCGGGCGATCGGCGTTAGGCCGTATTTTTGGGCTGCTGCTTCGGAGGCGATGATGAGCACTGCGGCGCCGTCATTGACGCCGGATGCATTGCCTGCTGTCACCGTTCCGCCTTCCTTCTTGAAGGGCGTGCCGAGCTTGGCGAGCGCTTCCATCGTCGTTGCGCGCGGATGTTCGTCCTTGCCGACAACGATCGGATCGCCCTTGCGCTGCGGGATCGTGACCGGGATGATTTCCCTGGCAAGCCGACCGTTTTCCTGTGCTGCCGCGGCCTTTGCCTGCGAGCGAACGGCGAAGGCGTCCTGATCTTCACGGCTGACCTTGTAGTCTTCGGCGACGTTCTCGCCGGTTTCCGGCATGGAATCGACGCCGTACTGCTTCTTCATGACAGGATTGATGAAGCGCCAGCCGATGGTGGTATCGTAGATCTCGGCATTGCGCGAAAAGGCGCTTTCGGCCTTGGGGATGACGAAGGGTGCGCGCGACATGCTCTCGACCCCGCCGGCGATCATCAACTCGGCTTCGCCGGCGCGGATGGCGCGGGCGGCTGCGATGATCGCATCCATGCCCGAACCGCAAAGCCGGTTGATCGTCGTGCCGGGTACTGAAATCGGCAGGCCGGCAAGCAGGCTTGCCATGCGCGCGACGTTGCGGTTGTCCTCACCGGCCTGGTTGGCGCAGCCGTAGATGACATCGTCGACGGCATCCCAGTCGACCGAGCTGTTACGCCCGATCAGCGCTTTCAGAGGGACGGCGCCAAGATCGTCGGCACGGACGGAGGACAGCGATCCGCCAAAGCGGCCGATCGGCGTGCGGATATAGTCACAGATGAAGGCTTCGGTCATGGTCTTCTCCCTACTGCATGTCGCTCGAAAACGTGCGGCAGTTTTGCTAAGGCGATCTGCAAAATATTATAAGCTTAAAGCATCTCGGGCGGATCCGAAAGACCGCAGCACGCTTTAAAGCGTCGGCACGATGAGGTCGGCAACGACACGGTCGGTATGCAGCGGAGCGCCGGTCATCGCCTGCAGCTCGTCCATCGTCATGGCGGCGAGTTTCTCGCGCACGACGAAACCTTCCTTGGCGATGTCGATGACCGCGTGGCTCGTATAGACGCGGGTGATGCAGCCGACACCCGTCAGCGGGAAAGTGCAGGCTTCCACCAGTTTCGGCTTGCCGTCCTTGGTCACATGTTCGGTAATGACGAAAACCTGCTTGGCGCCATGCACCAGGTCCATGGCGCCGCCGACGGCAGGCACGCCCTTTGAACCGACGCGCCAGTTGGCGAGGTCGCCATTCTGCGCCACCTGATAGGCGCCGAGGATCGCGACATCCAGATGGCCGCCGCGCACCATGGCGAAGCTATCGGCGTGGTGGAAGAAGGAGGCGCCGGGCTTCAGTGTCACGGCTTTCTTGCCGGCGTTGATGAGATCCCAATCTTCCTCGCCTTCCGCCGGCGGCTCGCCGAAGTTCAGGATGCCGTTTTCGGTGTGAAAGATCGCCTGACGGCCTGGGGGCTGGTAGCGGGCGACCATTTCCGGAAAGCCGATGCCGAGATTAACATAGGCACCATCTTCGATATCCTGTGCCGCGCGCCAGGCGATCTGGGCATTGGAGAGCTTGATGTCTTCGCGTGTATCGATGGTCATGCGTATACCACTCCGGCCCGAATGAGATTTTCTTCCTGCTGCGGATCGGCGACCTCAACGACGCCGTTGACGAAAATGCCGGGGGTAACGATGTGTTCGGGATCGAGCTCGCCCGCGGCAACGATTTTCGAGACCTGTGCGATCGTCTTGGCCGCGGCCATGCACATCAGCGGATTAAAATTGCGACCGGCCTTGTTGTAGATGAGATTGCCCTGCACATCGCCGACTTCAGCCTTGACGATGGCGAAATCGGCCTTGAGCCAGCGCTCTTGAACATAGTGGCGGCCGTCGAATTCCGCGATGACCTTGCCATTGGCGAGTTCGGTGCCATAAGCGGTGGGGGTGTAGAAAGCCGGAATGCCGGCGCCGCCGGCCCGGATGCGTTCCGCAAGTGTCCCCTGAGGCACCAGCTCCAGCTCGATTTCGCCCGCCAGGTAACGGTCCGTGAAAGCGCGCGGATCGGATGAGCGCGGGAAGGAGCAGATCATCTTTTTGACCATGCCTGCATCGATCATCGCAGCGATGCCGATACGCCCGTTGCCGGCATTATTGTTGATGACGGTCAGGTTCTTCGGGCCTTTGTCGATCAGCGCATGGATGAGTTCGATCGGCGCGCCGGAGCCGCCAAAGCCGCCGATCATGACGGTCGCACCGTCGCCGATCTCCGCGACGGCGGCTGCCGTGCTCGCAATTGTCTTGTCCATGCGGAAACTCCCACTTGCCATTGCGGGCGACCAAGGCGCCCCATCCTCTTCCTTTCGAATAGATCAGCATGGGCTGGACGGCAATCAATTTGTGCGATATTTGATATTTGTTCATATATCGCACAAAATAGAGCCGAAATTGAGGATCTGAAATGCGCGAAACGGATTTCGTCAGCGGCTTTGCCAAGGGATTGAAAGTCATCGAAGCCTTCGGCGAGACGCGGCAGCGCCTGACGATTGCCGAGGCATCGAAGCTGACCGGCCTCGATCGTGCCACGGTGCGCCGTTCGCTGCTGACGCTCTCCGAACTCGGCTATGCCGTCTATGACGGCAAATTCTTCACGCTGACGCCGAAGATCTTGAGGCTCGGCCATGCCTATCTGGCCGCGACGCCGCTACCGATCATCATCCAGCCGCATCTCGATCAGCTTGCCGAGCGCGCCGGGCAGAATGCGTCTGCTTCGGTGCTCGACGGCACGGAAGTCGTCTATATCGCCCGTGCCTCGCAGCGCCGGGTGATGTCGATCAACCTGACGCCGGGCAGCCGCATTCCGGCCTTCTGCGCCTCGATGGGCCGCGTTTTGTTGGCCACTCTGCCGGAACGCGAGGCGCGTGCGGTGCTTGGGCGGACCGACCTCAGGGCGAACACGCCGAGTACCAAAACCGATCCTGAGGAGTTGATGGCGGAGTTCCGGCGGGTGAGGGAGCAGGGCTACGCCGTCATCGATCAGGAGCTGGAGATCGGCCTATGCTCGATTGCCGTGCCTGTCGAAAACGATCGCGGTCAGACCGTGGCGGCGATCAATATCGGCGCGCCGGCTGCCTATGTCGCGGCTTCCGACATGGCGGAGCGATTCCTGCCATTGTTAAAGGAGACGCAAAAGGCGCTGCGGTTGGTCCTGCCGTAACTTAATGTGCTTGGGGCCATCCTTGTCCTTCGAGGCTCCGCCTTCGGCTACGCACCTCAGGATGGGGATGGAGCATGCCCGCTGATCGATATGTTCTGCAGCATTTTTTGGTGAAGCGAGAAGATCAGCCCTCATGCTGAGGAGGCCCGCAGGGCCGTCTCGAAGCACGAGGGCGGGTGGCCGCCCGCGATCCAGATTGCTATTCACATCCCAAGCCTCTCCCGCTCCTTAATCCGCCAGGCGCGCGGCGTTTGGCCTGTCTGCTTGACGAAGAAGCGGGAAAAGTAGGCGGGATCGGCAAAGCCGAGGCGATAGCTGATTTCCTGGACGGTCGCAAAGGTGAAGACCAGTTCGCGTTTGGCTTCGTCCAGCAGCTTGCGCGTGATCAGCTCATGCGCGCCGTATCCGGTTCGGCTGCGAACGATGCGGCTGAGATGCGTCGATGAGATGCCGAGGCTTTCTGCATAGTAGGCAGCCGGCTTGTGCGAACGGAAGTGGCGCTGGATAAGGCCTTGCAGCATCTCCATCCGGCGCTCGTTTTCATCGCCCGGATTGGCCCCGTCGGCTTTCTGGGCAACGCGCGCCGTCAACAGCAAGGCCGAAGTCAAATAGGCATCGAGCAAATCGTTGCGGCCGCTGCGATGACTGGCAAATTCCTCGCCCAGGCGTTTCAGCGTATTGGCGGCATGCGCCGCGTCTTCGTTTTGAATGTCGAGCAAGGTCAGATGCGGCTCGGCAAGCCATGTACCCAGCCGGCTGCGATCGCCGGGAGAGGCCTTCAGATGCGAGATCAGCACCGTGATGACGAAACCGTCTATATCGCGGGAAAACCGGAAGCCATGGTTGACCCGTGGCGGCACCGTAATGACGGCGGGCGGCGTTATGGCATGGGGAGTTCCGTCAAAGACGGCGTCGCCCGATCCGGCATGTATGTACAAGATCTGAAAGAAGCTGTCATGCCGGTGCGGACGGATTTCCCAGTGGTGAAGGCTGCTGCGGGAGGGAATCGTCTCGCAATGTAGCCAGAAATCCGGCTTTCTGCCGGTATTCTCACCGTATAGCTCATAGGTCGGCACATTCTTCGTCATGGCCTTTCTCCTTCGCCATGTTGGATTTGTGCAATTTCATGACCGAAATGTCCATTGCGAACATGCGCCGCGCCGACGAGAGTTGAAGCAAGATTACGCATGGGAGGAGACGATGCGCACTCAAGTCGCCATTATCGGTTCGGGGCCGTCCGGGCTTTTGCTCGGCCAGCTGTTGACGGAGGCCGGTATCGACAACGTCATTCTCGATCGGGTCGGAAAGGATTACATCCTCGGCCGCGTGCGTGCCGGCGTTCTTGAGGAGGGCACCGTACGGTTGCTGGACGAGGCGAAGGCGAGCGAACGCCTTCATGCGGAGGGTTTGCCGCATGACGGTTTCTCGCTTGCCTTCGACGGCCGCGATCATCGTATCGACCTTCATGGTCTCACTGGCGGCAAGCGCGTTGTGATCTACGGCCAGACGGAGATGACCCGCGACCTGATGACCCGCCGTGAGGAAAGCGGTGCCCCGACGATCTATGGTGCGGCCAACGTCCAGCCGCATGGTTTCGACGGCGATACGCCCCGTGTGACCTATGAAAAGGACGGCGTTTCTCATCGCATCGATTGCGACTTCATCGCCGGCTGCGACGGATTTCACGGTGTCAGCCGCAAATCGGTTCCGGACAGGGCGGTTCGCAGCTTCGAGAAGGTCTATCCCTTCGGCTGGCTCGGCGTTCTGGCCGAGGTGGCGCCCGTCAATCACGAACTGATCTACGCCAATCATCCGCGCGGATTTGCGCTATGCTCCATGCGGTCGATGACGCGCAGCCGCTATTACATCCAATGTCCGCTCGGAGAGAAGGTCGAGGACTGGAGCGACGACCGCTTCTGGGACGAGCTGCGGCGCCGGCTGCCGGTTCACCATGCAGAGGCTCTGGTCACCGCGCCGTCCTTCGAGAAATCGATCGCGCCGCTGCGCTCCTTTGTAGCCGAGCCCATGCGATTCGGTCGCCTTTTCCTCGTCGGCGATGCCGCTCATATCGTGCCGCCGACCGGCGCCAAGGGGCTCAATCTCGCGGCGAGCGACGTGCATTACCTATATTCGGGTCTTGTCGAGCATTATCAGGACTGCTCCAATGCCGGGCTGGATGCCTATTCTCATCGGGCGCTTGCCCGCGTCTGGAAAGCGGTACGCTTCTCCTGGTGGATGACGACGATGATGCATCGCTTCCCCGATACCAGCGATTTCGACCAGAAGATCCAGGAAGCCGAGCTCGATTATCTCACCCATTCGCGCGCCGCATCGACGGCACTTGCCGAAAACTATGTCGGCCTGCCGTTCTAAACGACTTTAGCGCTTCTTGGCGATCTCGCCTGCCGCCTCTCGGATCGTCTGCATCAGGATCGACAAGGGTAGGGTGGGGATGGCGTCCGTGCGCATGGTCAAGCCGACGGGTCCCTTCGTCTCGCTGGTGTCGATCGGCAGGAGAGCAAGCAGTCCGTCATCGACATCGCCGGTAACGACGCCGGCGGAGATGATCCAGATGGCGTCGCTCGAGCGTACGAAGGCGCGGCCGAAGGAGTCGGAAACGGTCTCGATCTGATTCGGCAACCCGCCGGCGCCGTTGGCGATCAGGAAGCTCTCGACGAAGGGGCGGATGATCGAGCCGCGCGTCGGCATCAGGATCGTGTAGCGGCTGAGATCGGAAAACAGCGATTGCTTGCCCGCGAGCAGCGGATGGCCGGCCCTGACGGCGAAGACCACCTGTTCGGAATAGAGATGCTCGAAGGAAAAGCCCGCCATCTTGTCGGGGCTTGCCAATCGGCCGACGACAAGATCGAGATCGCCGATGCGCAATTGCTCGAGAAGGACGGCGTTCTCGCCAGTGACGATCTTGATGCGGCTCCAGGTCTCCTCCTTGAGAAACAGGTCCATCGCTTGCGGCATGATCCGCGTCGAAACCGTCGGCAGCGCGCCGACTCGGATCGGCGGCGCTTCGCCGGAGCGTTCCTGTGAGACGGAATCGAGCCCCTGGCGCAGGGCCGTCAGCGCCGCGCCGGCATGTCGGAGAAAGACCTCGCCGTAGCGGGTGATGCGGATGCCGCGCCCGTCGCGTTCGAAGACGGCGACGCCGAGTGCTTCTTCCAGTTCGCGGATCGTCTTCGTCACGGCCGGCTGGCTGATATTCAGCAGCCCGGCCGCCTTGATCACGCTTTTCTGGCGCGCAACCTCGACAAAAGTTTGCAGATGGCGGAACTTGATGCGCGCGTCGAGCATGCTCATTCATAACCCTGCAGTTATCGTATAGCAAAGAAATATCATTTTACCTAACCGGATTATAGATCCAATCTGATGGCCGAGGAGATTTTCAGTGCAGTTTGCCCGCATCAACGACGTCACGATCCACTATCAGATCATCGGTGGCCCCGCCGACAAGCCGGTGCTTGTCTTTGCCAATTCGCTGGGCACCGATTTCCGGATCTGGCGGGATGTGATCGTGCGCCTAGCCGGCGATTTCGCAATCGTGCTCTACGACAAGCGTGGCCATGGTCTCTCCGATCTCGGCCAGATGCCTTATTCCATCGAGGATCATGCGACCGACCTTGCCGGCCTGCTCGATTTCCTTTCGGTGAAGAGTGCCATCGTCTGCGGCCTTTCGGTCGGTGGGCTGGTCGCTCAGTCGCTCTATCAGCGCCGCTCGGATCTGGTGCGGGCGCTGATCCTTTGCGACACCGCTCCCAAGATCGGCTCCGCGGAAAGCTGGAATGCCCGCATCGCGCAAGTCGAGGCTGATGGCGTCGAATCCATCGTCGATGCCATCATGGAGCGCTGGTTCACGCCCGCCTTTCGCCGTCCGGAAAACATCGCCTTCGCCGGCTATTGCAACATGCTGATCCGTCAACCGGTTGCGGGCTACGCGGCCACCTGTGCGGCCCTTCGCGATGCCGATCTCACCGAAGCCGCGACCAAGATCGCCGTGCCCACCATCTGCATCGTCGGCGATCAGGACGGTTCGACGCCGCCCGATGTGGTGCTAGCGACGGCCAAGCTCATTCCGAATGCACGCTATGAAGTCATCAAGGACGCCGGCCATATTCCCTGCGTCGAACAACCCGAGACGTTGACCGAAGTCATCCGTGCCTTCGTCGACGTCGTCCTGCGTGGAGAACAAGCCTGATGAATGACCCTACTGCGCCGTCCAAGCGCTATTTGCAGGGCATGGCGACGCGCCGCGCCGTGCTCGGCGACAGCCATGTCGATCGCGTCCAGCAGGGATCGACTGAGTTCGACCTGCCTTTCCAGGAACTGATTACAGAAGCGGCTTGGGGACATGTCTGGTCGCGCCCGACGCTCAGCCGGCGCGAGCGCTCGATCGTGACGATCGCACTGCTTGCGGCACTTGGTCAGGATGATGAGGTGGCCATGCATGTGCGGGCCACGCGCAATACCGGCGCGACGCGCGACGATATTTGCGAGGCGCTTCTGCATGTGGCGATCTACGCCGGCGTGCCGGCGGCAAACCATGCGATCAAGATCGCAAAACAGGTTTTCGAACAGATGGACGCCGAACAGGCGGCATGAAGCGAGGCAGACATGTCCGATAGAAGCAACAGCAAGCCCGAGACGGGCGCCTTTTTCGCGAGAGATCGCGCCTGGCATCCGCCAGCCTTTGCGCCGGGATACAAGACTTCGGTCCTGCGCTCGCCGCAGCGCGCATTGCTCTCACTCGACGGCACGATCTCCGAAATCACTGGACCGGTCTTCGGCCATTCGATGCTGAACGAACGCGACAACGACCTGATCCATAATTTCGCCAAGCCGGGGGAGAGCGCCATTGGCGAGCGGATTATCGTCCATGGCCGCGTGCTCGACGAGCGCGGCCGGCCGGTGCCGGGCGTCTTGCTCGAATTCTGGCAGGCCAATGCCGGCGGTCGCTATCGCCACAAGAAGGAAACCTATCTCGCCGCCATCGACCCGAATTTCGGCGGCTGCGGCCGCGCCATCACGGATGAGGAAGGCCGCTATGCCTTCCGCACGATCCGTCCCGGCGCCTATCCCTGGCCGAACGGCGTCAACGACTGGCGCCCGGCGCATATCCACTTCTCCGTCTTCGGACATGGCTTCGCGCAACGGTTGATCACGCAAATGTATTTTGAGGGCGATCCGATGATTTGGAAATGTCCGATCGTCGGCACGATCCCCGACAAACGGGCGATCGAGCAGCTGATCGCACCGCTCGACTGGGGTAACACGATCCCGATGGATGCCCGCGCTTATAAATTCGATATCGTGCTGCGCGGTCGCCGGTCGACCCTGTTCGAAAACCGGCTGGAGGGCAATTGATGGTACAGGATCTCGGCTATCTCAAGGAAACGCCGTCGCAAACGGCAGGGCCTTACGTCCATATCGGCCTGACGCCGAACTACAGCGAGATCGGTGGCGTCTACAAAACCGACCTCGGCTCCGCCATGGTCAACGACAAGACGCTTGGCGAGCGCATCACGGTGACGGGCAGGGTTCTCGATGGCGCGGGAGCGCCGGTCAAGGATGCTGTCCTCGAGATCTGGCAAGCCGACAGCGCCGGATTGTACAACAGCCCCTCGGAGCTGCGCGGCACCGCCGATCCGAATTTTACCGGCTGGGGGCGTTGTCCGACCGGTTCGACCGACGGCGTTTTCCGTTTCGAGACCATCAAGCCCGGACGCGTCCCCTTCAAGGACGGCCGCAAGATGGCGCCGCACATCACGTTCTGGATCGTGGCGCGCGGCATCAATATCGGCCTGCATACGCGCATGTACTTCCCGGAGGAGACTGCCGCAAACGCCGAAGACCCCTTGCTCGCCCGCATCGAGCACAGGGATCGCGTCGCAACGCTGATTCCCGAGAAGGAGGGCTCCGTCTACACCTTCGATATCCATTTGCAGGGCGACAAAGAAACGATTTTCCTCGATATATAGGCCATGAGCGTTTCTCCCTTCGACCACCCCTTTCTGTCCGGCCTTCTCGGTGACGAGGAGATTGCGGCTTATTTCTCGGCCAAGGTCGATGTCCGTTCCATGCTCGCCTTCGAAGCAGCACTTGCCAAGGCCGAGGCGCAGCATGGGGTGATCCCCCAGGCTGCCGCTGAGCGCATCGCGGAGGTCTGCGCGAGTTTCGAGCCCGATCTGCAAAGCCTGAAGACGGCAACGGCGGCAGATTGCGTCGTCGTGCCGGGGCTCGTCCGGCAGCTGCGCGAGGCGATCGGTGAAGAGGCGGGCAGCTGCGTCCATTTCGGCGCCACCAGCCAGGATGTTATCGACACCAGCCTGATGCTGAGGCTGAAGGCGGCGACCTTTATCCTGAGCGGCCGTCTCTTTGCGGTATCGTCCGCACTTACCAAACTGGACGAGCGCTTTGGATCGAACAGGCTCATGGGCCATACCCGGATGCAGGCCGCGATCCCCATTGCCGTCTCCGATCGGCTGCGGGCATGGCGCCATCCGCTCGATCAATATCGCGATCGGCTGACGCAGGAGAGTTTTCCGCTGCAATTCGGCGGTGCGGCGGGTACGCTGGAAAAATTCGGGCGGCAAGCGGCCGAAATCAGGAGCTCGCTGGCGCAGGCACTCGGCCTGACGGACGAGCCACAGTGGCAGAGCCAGAGGGCAGGCATCGCCGAACTGGCCGGACTGCTTTCGATGATCTCCGGCAGTCTCGGCAAGATCGGTCAGGATATTGCGCTTCTGGCGCAGGCGGGCGGCGAGATCGAGCTTGCCGGCGGCGGCGGTTCCTCCGCCATGCCGCATAAGCAGAATCCCGTTTCGGCCGAAACGCTGGTCACGCTCGCGCGTTTCAACGCTGTGCAGCTTTCCGGCATTCATCACTCGCTTGTACACGAACAGGAACGATCGGGCGCCGCCTGGACATTGGAATGGCTGCTATTGCCGCCTATGGTCGTGGCGACAGCGGCCTCTCTTCGCCATACGCTGCAACTGGTCGGTTCCATCGAGCGTCTGGGAACGATACCTGCTTAGGATCTTATCACCATTCATAACCATATGGACACGGGTGGCGGCCTTTATTTCATTTTACATTACCATTTCCTATGGGAAATTGGTGATGATCAGGATTTAAATGATCGAGGGCGGCTCAAAAAGACGGCTGCCGGGAGGAGAGAAAATGAAACGCTTTGTCTTGGCCGCCATTGCGGCTGTTGCTCTTGGCGGCGCTGCTTATGCCGATACCATCAAGGTCGGTGTCATTGGTCCGTTTTCCGGTCCGTTCGCGCTGCAGGGCAAGAATTTCAAGGCTGGCATCGACGCCTATATGGCCATGAACGGCAAGAAAGTCGGCAATGACGAGGTGGAGGTGATCTACCGCGATTTGCCGGCGGCCGATCCTGCCCAATCAAAGTCGCTCGCCCAGGAGCTTGTCGTCAAGGAGAAGGTGCAGTATCTCGCCGGCTTCTACTTCACGCCGGATGCGATGGCGGTGACGCCGATCCTCAAGCAGGCCAATGTGCCGATGGTGATCTTCAATGCCGCGACCTCGGCCATCGTCACCAAGAGCCCGCTTGTCGTGCGGACCTCGTTTACCACCTGGCAGACCTCGACGCCGATCGCCAAAGTCGCCTATGACGCCGGCGTTAAGAAGGTCATCTCCGTCGTCAGCGATTACGGTCCGGGCGTCGATGCCGAAAATGCCTTCAAGGCCGGCTTCGAGAAGCAGGGTGGCGAAGTGGTGCAGGCGATCCGTATGCCGCTCTCGACCAACGACTTCAGCCCGATCATGCAGCGTATCAAGGATTCCGGCGCGCAGGGCGTCTTCGCCTTCCTGCCATCCGGCCCGACTACGCTCGGTTTCGTCAAGGCCTACAATGAAAACGGTTTGAAGTCCGCCGGCATCAAGCTGTTTGCGCCGGGCGACCTCACGCAGGAATCCGATCTGCCGGCGCTGGGCGATGCGGCACTCGGCATGCAGACGACCTTCCATTACGCCGTCTCGCATGACTCTCCGGAAAACAAGGCCTTTGTCGCGGCCGCCGGCAAGGCGATCGGTAACCCCGCCGAACTGACTTTCCCGGCCGTCGGCGCCTTCGACGGCATGCATGTCATCTACAAGATGATCGAGGCGACCGGCGGCAAGCAGGATGCGCAGAAAGCCGTCGATGCGGTGAAGGGCCTGTCCTGGGTCAGCCCGCGCGGTCCGGTGACCATCGATCCGGAAAGCCGGCATATCACGCAGAACATCTATCTACGCGAAGTCGCCAAAGGCAGCGACGGCAAGTACTACAACAAGGAAATCCAGACCTTCGAGAAGCAGGGCGATCCCGGCCTTGCCGCCGCGAAGTAAGCGCTCCAGAACCTCGCCCCCCTGAGCGGAAGCCTTCGTTCAGGGGGACGATGGCGGCCGCGCAACAACAACCGGACCAGCGATATCAATGCAAACCGTGCTCAGCATAGCAGTCGATGCCCTCGCTTACGGCATGGTGCTGTTCGTCATCTCCATCGGGCTTTCCGTCACCATGGGGCTAATGCGCGTCGTCAATCTGGCCCATGGCGCCTTTGCCATGATCGGCGGCTATATCGCCTCTTATGCTACCCATGATCTTGGTCTGGGTTATGGAGCGGCAGTGCTCCTGGCCGTGGTCGGCACCGTCATCATCTCCATCCCCATCGAGCGGCTGCTTTATCGGCGCATCTATGGTGCGCCTGAACTGACGCAGGTGCTGATGACGATCGGCATCACGTTCTGCATCATCGGTATCGCCAACTATGTCTTCGGCCCGACCCTGAAGACCATTCCCCTGCCGGGCAGCCTGCAAGGCTCCGTCGATCTCGGCTTCCGCACCATCGGCACCCACCGCATCTTCGCGATCGTCTGCGGCCTCATCGTCGCGCTGGCCCTCTGGTACACGATCGAAAAGACTTCCTTCGGGGTAAAACTGCGCGCTTCCGTCGATAATGCCGCAATGGCAGCCGCGCTCGGTGTCAGGACGGAAGTGGTCTATGCGGTCAGCTTCGCGATTGCCGTCGGCTTGGCCGCCTTCGGCGGCGTCGTAGGCGCGGAGCTTCTGCCGGTCGAACCCTATTATGCCCTGCGCTATATGGTGACGTTCCTCGTCGTCGTCTCCGTCGGTGGCGCAGGCTCGATTTCCGGCGCGCTGCTCGCCTGTCTCATCCTCGGCTGCATCGATACGACGGGCCGTTACCTCATGCCGGAATATGGAGAATTCTTCTTCTATCTGGCCGTCATTGCCATCGTCTGCGTCTTCCCGCGCGGCTTTGCCGGGAGAATGAAGTAACATGGCTTTGACCCTGGAAAGAGAGGCCGCACCGATCGTGAGCAGACATCGTGTATTCGGGCAGGACCTGATCGCGGTCGCGGTCGTCATCGTCGTGGCTGCCGTCGGCTACCTGCTGTTTCCGGATAACCTCGCCCTCCTGACGCGCTTGATCGCGATCGCGCTCCTCGTGCTTTCGCTCGATCTCGTCACGGGCTATTGCGGCATTGCAACTCTCGGCCATGCGGCACTCTTCGGCGCCGGCGCCTATGCGGCCGGCATCGCATCCGCCCATTACGGCATCAACGATCCCCTGCTGATGACGCTTGCCGGCATCGTCGCCGGCGCCATTGCCGGCCTGGTGTGCGGTGTCGTCATCCTGCGAGCGCATGGATTGCCGCAGCTCGTGCTGTCGATCGCGCTGGTCTATCTCTTTCACGAATTCGCCAACAAGGCGTCGAGCTGGACAGGTGGCAGCGACGGATTGTCGAGCATTTCAGCCGATCCGCTGTTCGGCACTTTCGAATTCGACCTCTACGGACATACGGCATATTTTTTTGGTGTCGCGCTGTTGCTGATTGCGCTGATGCTGTTGCGCATTCTGGTCCGTTCGCCCTTCGGCATGCTCTGCCGCGGCATCCGTCAGGATCCGCTGCGCATTCGCGCCATGGGAGCCTCGCCAAAGATTGCGCTGATCAAGATGTACGTGATTTCCGGCGCCGTTGCCGGCATCGGTGGTGCCTTGAATGCGATCTCGACGCAAGTCGTCGGTCTCGATAGCCTCTCCTTCACGCAGTCAGCCGAGGCGCTCGTCATGCTCGTGCTCGGCGGCACCGGTTCGCTGTTCGGTGCACTTGCCGGCACGCTGATCTTCATGCTGTTCGAGGATTATGTCTCGGCGGCCAATCCCTTCCATTGGCTGACGATCGTCGGCGCGCTCTTGATCCTCGTCGTTCTCTTCGCACCCAAGGGCATTTACGGCACGGCCGCCGCCTATGTCGCCCGCCGCAGAGAGGCACGGACATGAGTGCTATTTTCGAGGTCAGCAATCTGAAGAAGGCGTTCGGCGGCCTGACGGTGACGAACAATGTCAGCCTGTCGATGGCGCCGGGGGATCGCGTGGCTCTCATCGGCCCGAACGGTGCCGGCAAGACCAGCTTCGTCAATCTCGTCACGGGTAATCTGCAGGCGGATTCCGGTGAGGTGCGCATCGGCGGCCAAAACGTCAACAAGGTCGATGCCATCGGCCGGGTGAGGCGCGGCCTGGTGCGCTCGTTCCAGGTAACAAGGCTATTTCAGGATATGACGCCGGCCGAACATCTTGGCCTGGCGATCCTGCAGCGGACAGGCCGATCCGGTCGCATGTTCGGCAATTTCCTCGCGATCCGCGATGTCATGGCCGAGACCGAGGAACTACTCGGCACGCTTGGCCTTGCGGCGCTTGCGCATCGCAAGGTCAGCGAGATCGCCTATGGCCAACAGCGGCTTCTGGAAATCGCCGTCGCGATGGCGCTGAAGCCGAAAGTGCTGTTGTTGGATGAACCCGCCGCCGGCGTGCCGCAGAGCGATACCGGCCGCATCGAGCAGGCGCTGGCCGATCTGCCCGCCGATCTCGCCGTGCTGATGATCGAGCATGATATGGACCTCGTCTTCCGCTTTGCCAAGCGGGTGGTTGTGCTGGCCGCCGGCACGATCATCTTCGACGGGTCGCCGAAAGACGTGACGCAGGATGCGCGGGTGCGCGAAGCCTATCTTGGGAGCTACGCCAATGCCGGCCACGCCGCTTGAAGTCGAAAATCTGTCAGCCGGCTATGGTCCGACGCGGGTGCTGGAAGGGGTTTCCTTTTCCGTGCCGGCCGGCGGCCGGCTTGCCGTGCTCGGTCGCAACGGCATGGGCAAGAGCACGCTGCTTGCGACCCTTGCCGGCCAGACGCGGCGTTACGATGGCCGCATCCGGCTGGGCTCGGCCGATATTGCCGGCCTGCCGAGTGCCAGACGCGCCCATCAGGGCCTTGGCTATGTGCCGCAGACGCGCGACGTCTTTCCAACGCTGACGGTGGAGGAAAATCTCTCCGTCGGGCTCAAGGCGCGGCCGAAGAGCGCCCTGCAGGAAGCCTATGATATGTTCCCGCGCCTGAAGGAGCGTCGCAGAAACCTCGGCGGCCAGCTTTCCGGCGGCGAGCAGCAGATGCTGTCGACTGCCCGCACCATCCTCGGCCGTCCCTCCGTCCTGCTTCTCGACGAGCCGCTGGAGGGGCTTGCCCCTGTCATCTGCGAGGAGCTGATGGCGGCCTTCGCCAAGCTCGCCAAATCAGGCGACATGACGATCCTGCTGGTAGAGCAGCGCATCCAGAGCGCGCTGGATTTTGCGAGCGACGTCATCATTCTGGAGCGCGGCCGGCTTGCCTGGAAGGGTACGCCGAAGGCTCTGGCTGCCGATCATGGCGCGGTCGAGCGTCTGCTCGGGGTCGGCGGATTGCATTAGCACGTCCGCGCTTTGGCCATGTGCGGCCGCAGCGCGGCCTTGCCATTGAAGGACACTCTTCGATCCACGGCGTGCAATTGCGGTGATTGCCCGTTTTGTCGTAACATTTCGTCTGCTTGTCTCGGAAGGAGGTGCGACATGGACCGTTTCACCGGTGGTTGCCTGTGCGGGAAAGTACGATTTGTGGCCTCCGGGCGCCCTTATCGGGTCGGCATTTGCCATTGCCTCGACTGCCGCAAGCATCACGGCGCGCTTTTCCATGCCTCCGCGATCTTTCCCGAGGATGCCGTGACGATCGAAGGCGAAGCGCGTGACTATACCGGCCGCTTCTTCTGTCCGCACTGTGGCTCGCCCGTCTTCTCGAAAAGTGTAGATGAAATCGAAGTCAATCTCGGGTCTCTCGATACACCGGATCAGCTGACACCGACATACGAACTCTGGACCGTCCGCCGCGAATCCTGGCTGCCGCCGTTTCCGCTCGCGCGGCGATACGAGCGCGATCGTGAGGCGACGAGCCGCTTTGAGGAATAGCGAGCCCTTCGAGCCGATGACAAAGCCTCTCGAGAACGCGTGAACTCGTTAATTCATGTTGACGATAAAACGTTGACGATTTATCGATATATTATCATCGTTGGCGTCGTTCTGCTGGAGGCGAGTTTGTCGGAGAATATTTCGGGTCATTGGGATTTCTGGATCGATCGCGGCGGCACCTTCACTGACGTCGTCGGACGCGATCCGTCCGGCGCCCTCCATGCCCGCAAGGTTCTTTCCGAAAATCCCGAGGCCTATCGTGATGCGGCCGTCCACGGCATCCGCCTCCATCTTGGTCTCGGCAAGGGCGAGCCGGTTCCAGAAGGTGCGATCGGCGAGGTGCGCATGGGCACGACGGTCGCCACCAATGCGCTGCTCGAGCGTAAGGGTGAACGCCTCGCTCTGGTGACGACGAAGGGTTTCAAGGATGCGCTGCGCATCGGCTATCAGGAGCGCAAGAAGATCTTCGCGACCGAGATCGTCAAGCCGGAAGCGCTTTACCAAGATGTCGTCGAGATCGAGGAACGCGTGCTTGCCGACGGCACCGTCGAGCTCGCTCTGGACGAAAAGGCCGCAGAAACGGCGCTGCGTGATCTGCTCGGCAAGGGCTATCGCTCAGTCGCTATCGTCTTCATGCACGCATATAAATTCCCGGCGCACGAGGCTGCCGTTGCCAGCATCGCGAGATCCCTAGGCTTCGAGCAGGTCTCCGTCAGTCACGAAGTTTCGCCGCTGATCAAGCTCGTCGGCCGCGGCGATACCGCCGTCATCGATGCATATCTTTCGCCGGTCCTCGGCCGCTATATCCGCCAGGTCTGCGATGAGCTCGATGTCGCGCGCACCGGCTCGCGCGTCATGTTCATGATGTCGTCGGGCGGGTTGACGGCCGCCGATATGTTCCAGGGCAAGGACGCCATCCTTTCCGGCCCGGCCGGTGGCGTGGTCGGGCTTGCCAAGACCGGCGAACAGGCGGGCTTTGCCCATGTGATCGGCTTCGACATGGGCGGCACCTCGACGGACGTGGCGCATTTCGACGGCGAATATGAGCGCGCCTTTGAAACGGAAGTGGCCGGTGTTCGTGTCCGCGCGCCGATGATGCTGATCCATACCGTTGCCGCGGGCGGCGGCTCGATCCTGCATTTCGATGGCGATCGCTTCCGTGTCGGCCCGGATTCGGCCGGCGCCTTTCCGGGTCCCGCCTGCTACCGCAACGGCGGGCCGCTGGCCGTCACCGACGCCAATGTCATGGCCGGTAAGCTGCTGCCGGAATTCTTCCCGTCCATTTTCGGCCCCAATCAGGACCAGCCGCTCGATGTCGAGACGGTGCGGGCCATGTTCGCGGCGCTCGCAGCCGATATCGGCGATGGCCGCAGCCCGGAAGATGTCGCCGACGGCTTCATCCGCATCGCGGTTGCCAATATGGTCGAGGCAATCAAGAAGATCTCGGTGCAGCGCGGCTATGACGTGACGCGCTATGCGCTGAATTGCTTCGGCGGTGCAGGCGGCCAGCATGCCTGCCTGGTTGCCGATGCGCTCGGCATGAAGAGCATCCTTCTACATCCGATGTCCGGCCTTCTCTCCGCCTATGGCATGGGGCTTGCCGATATCCGGGCAACGCGCCAGAAGGCGCTCGGCGTTTCCCTTGATGATGTCGCACCAGCATCGATTGCGGCACTCGGCAGCGAATTGCGCGGCGAATGCATGTCCGAGTTGGAAGCACAGGGCGTCGCAACGGCTGAGATCAAGACGGTCCAGCGCGCCCATATCCGCTACGCCGGCACCGATACTCTGCTTGCCGTTGAGACGACTTTCCCCGAGATCGACGATTCCACGCGCCTGCGCAGCCAGTTCGAGACGCTGCACAAGCGCCGCTTCGGCTTCGTTGCCGAAGACAAGCCCTTGGTCGTGGAGGCCGTAGAAATCGAAACGATCGGCGGCGCGGCTGCCGACATCGCGGTTGAACTCGAAGCGGCTGCCGAAGGCGAGGCTGAGGCAGCAAGGCGCACTGCCTTCTATTCGAACGGTGCAAGTCACGAAGCGGCTGTCGTCTTGCGCCAGGCGATCAAGCCCGGCCAGACTGTGACCGGCCCCGCCATCATCATCGAGCCGAACCAGACGATCGTCATCGAGGACGGCTGGCAGGCGCAGCTGACGGTCAAGGACCATATCGTCCTCAAGCGCATCAAGGCGCTTCCGGAGCGCAATGCCATCGGCACCAAGGCCGATCCCGTCATGCTGGAGATCTTCAACAATCTCTTCATGTCGATCGCCGAACAGATGGGCATGACGCTGCAGAACACCGCCTACTCGGTCAATATCAAGGAACGGCTGGATTTCTCCTGCGCCGTCTTCGATGCCGAAGGCAATCTGGTTGCCAACGCGCCGCATATGCCGGTTCATCTGGGCTCCATGGATGCATCCGTCGCAACCGCGATCCGCGAGAATGCCGCTATTCATCCGGGCGATGTCTTCCTCATCAATGCGCCCTACAATGGCGGCACGCATCTGCCCGATCTCACCGTCTGCACGCCGGTCTTCGACGATGCGGGCGAGAAGATCCGCTTCTGGGTCGCGAGCCGCGGCCATCATGCCGATATCGGCGGCATTTCGCCGGGATCGATGTCGCCGCTCGCCACCCATATCGAGGAAGAAGGCGTCTATATCGACAATTTCAAGCTGCTCGATCGCGGCCGCTTCTGTGAGGCAGAGCTTACCAAACTGCTGACGGGTGCCCGCTATCCCGTGCGCACGCTGGCGCAGAACATCAACGATCTCAAAGCCCAGGTCGCCGCCAACGAAAAGGGTGTGGCCGAGCTGAAAAAGATGATCGTTCACTTCGGCGAAGATGTCGTCGATGCCTATATGGGGCATGTTCAGGATAATGCGGCGGAAAGCGTGCGCCGCGTTCTCGATCGTCTGTCGGATGGCGAGTTCAGCTATGAGATGGACCAGGGCTGCAGGATCGTCGTCAAGATCTCGATCGACAGGGACAAGCGCGAGGCGACGGTCGATTTCACCGGCACGTCCGCGCAGCGCCCGGACAATTTCAACGCGCCGCAGCCCGTCACTCGGGCTGCCGTGCTCTATGTCTTCCGCGTCCTCGTCGAAGCGGACATTCCGATGAATGCCGGCTGCCTTCGGCCAATCCGCATCATCATCCCCGAAGGCACGATGCTGACGCCGCAATATCCGGCCGCCGTCGTCGCCGGCAATGTTGAAGTGAGTCAGGCCGTAACCAACTGCTTGTTCGGTGCGGTCGAGGCGCTCGCCGCAGCCCAAGGTACGATGAACAACCTGACCTTCGGCAACGATACCTATCAGTATTACGAGACGATCTGCTCCGGTGCCCCCGCAGGGCCGGGTTTCAACGGCGCCGACGCCGTCCACACGCACATGACCAATTCCCGCCTGACCGATCCTGAAATCCTCGAGACGCGCTTTCCGGTCGTTCTGGAGGATTTCCACATTCGTCCGAATTCCGGCGGGCGCGGCAAGTGGAACTCCGGCAATGGCACGCAGCGCACTATCCGCACGCGCGAAAGGCTGGAATTCGCCATTCTGTCGGGCCACCGGCGCGTCGCGCCCTTCGGCATCAAGGGCGGCGAAGCCGGGCAGACCGGCCGCAACTACGTCCGCCGCAACGATGGGAGGATCGAAGAGCTGATCGGCTCGGCCCATACCGTGCTTGAGGCGGGCGAAGCCTTTACGGTCGTGACCCCGACGGGCGGCGGTTACGGAAAACGCGACGAATAGGAGCGCAACGCCGAAGCCGGACGGCATCGACCGCTCGGCTTTAGCAATCTGCACATTCTCGATCCGGATCGAAGGAGTTTTCAGGTGACGTCTGAGGTAAAGAGCAATCAGCGTGAATTGATCGTATCGTCAGCCCATCTCGCGGGCGGCAGCTCGCCGGCGCTGTCGGAGCTGGAATACGGGTCGATCCTCTTTTCCCATGCCTTCAATCGATGGCTGGTGCGCTGCATGGCGGCGGCTGGTGTGCCGGGCCTTTCGCCGGTCGAAATCCTGGTCATTCATTCGGTGCGGCATCGCGACAGGCCGAAAACGCTCGCCGATCTCTGCCTCGTCCTCGATATCGAGGATACGCATGTCGCCAATTATGCCGTCAAGAAGCTCGAGGCGGCGGGCTTGGTTAAAAGCGGCAAGGCAGGCAAGGAAAAGACGATCCAGGTTACCGACAAGGGCCTGGACGCGTTGAAGCGCTATGCCGAAATACGCGAGCGGCTGCTGGTGGAGGCGACCAAGGTATCGGGTCTTTCGCAAGATGACCTCTCCGATATCGCCTCGCATCTCAGGGCGTTGTCCGGCTATTACGAGCAGGCGGCGCGCTCGGCGGCCACTTTGTAAAGCAGCAAGTCAGACGCCTCAGCGCAAATCTCGGCCCCTCAAGGCCCGCCCTTCGACGGGGCGCAATTTCATGTCGAAGCACCAAGCCGGGATGGCCGATCCCGGCCCCTTATCTATTTTGCCATAGCATACCTATATTAGGTCTGTGCGATCCGTTGGCGGTACTCGCCGGACGATCCTTGTCGATGGAACGATAAGATCCAGTTTTTACTACCGCGCAACTTTTGGAAATTGCTGGCTTCGCACGATAGCAAAAGTATGCTTTTTTTGACCGAAAAGGGGAATGGTGTAAAAACTTCCATGAACAACGATAGTTTCGAGCTGAAATTTTGGGGCGTGCGGGGAAGCATCCCTGTATCGGGACCGGAATTTGAGCGGTACGGCGGCAATACGTCGTGCATTGAGTTACGGCATGGTGGCAGGCATATTCTGTTCGACGCCGGGACCGGTTTGCGTGAGGCAGCCGCCTCCCTTGCCAAGGAAGAGGTTCGTAACATCGATCTCTTCTTCACCCATTCGCACTACGATCACATCATCGGTCTGCCCTTTTTCAATGCGATCTATGATCCGCGCGTCAGCGTCGATCTCTGGTCGGGCCATCTGGCGGGCAAGACGACGACCCGGCAATTGATCAGCCAATTCATGCGGCCGCCGTGGTTCCCCGTCGAACCCGATATCTGTCGTGCCACGATGAATTTTCGCGATTTCGCCGCCGGCGACACGCTGAAGCCGCATCCGGGCATCGTCATTCATACGACCAGGCTGAATCATCCCGGCGGCTGCATCGGCTATCGCATCGAGTGGGCGGGCCGCGTGATCGCCATGGTCTATGATACCGAGCATGTGGCAGGCAAACTCGATGAGGCGGCGCTTGAATTGATGGCGGGTGCAGATCTTGCCATCTACGATGCGACCTATCTGGAAACAGAGATGCAGAAATATCTCGGTTTTGGCCATTCTACGTGGCAGGAAGGCATCAAGCTTGCCAAGAAGGCCGGCGCCAAGCGGCTTGCCATGTTCCACCACGCGCCCAGCCGCACGGACCGCGAACTGGACGATATGCAGCGTGACGCGCAGAAGAGCTTCCCCGAAGCTTTCTTCGCCTTTGACGGACAGTCGCTGCAGCTCTAAAGTGCTATGACGACCTTCAGCGCGTCACATGTGACGCGCGTCGCCGTGGTGCACGAAATTGCCGACCGGCCGCCATTCGAGGGCGGCATGGCCGACGGTTTCCTCAAACAGCGTCTCGATAAAACTCCAGGCGAGATCGTCGTGGGCGAGATGATGCGTCATTACGCCGATCGGCTCGTCATTGCCGTCGAACCGGTTCTGAAGCTCTTCCACCAGACGCCCGATGATCTCGGCATGCGGCAATCCTCCGCGCACGCCATGCCATCGCATGATGTCGATATGCGTGTTGACGAGGCCGATGGGAGCCTGTTTTGCCAAACCGAAGACTGAGACGGCGCGATAGCCGAGTGGTTCGAGATGCGGCAGCAGCGCGTCGTCGATCCTGTTCCACGGCGGCACCAGCAGCGGCACGAACTGCTTGCCATAAAGAGCTTTGAGCTTATCGAAGCCGCGGTGCAGCTCGTCGAGTACGATTGGCTGCGGCCGGTGCAGGCCGAGTTCCTGCTTCTTGGTGTCGTCAGGCGCATAGTTCCGGTGGGTCCAGCCATGCACGGTCGCGGTGATGCGGCTTTCGCCCGTCAGCCGTTCGGCGAGTGCCTCGCCGGTCGGTCCGGGAATGATCGCAAGCGCCATCGGCACCTCGAAACGCTCTGAAAGCGACAGCAGCTGGTCGAGAGCAGGGGTCGGCTCGATGGCATCGTCGTCGCGGAACCAGAATGTTACCTTTCGTCCGGCCTCGCTCCATCGCTGCAGCTCGTTGCGCAGGGGCCGCCAATCGGCTCTATCGCTCATAATAGGTGTCTCCCAGATATTGTCGAAGAATGGTTTCCAGGCGCCTCGACGCCGCCGCCAGGGAACGCTCTTGGTGAACGAAGGCGTAGGCCGCATCCGCCATGGCTCGCCGTCGGTTCTGATCGTGCAAGAGTTGGGCGATGGCATCGGCATAGGCCTCGATGTCGCCTTCCGGCGTCAAGAGCCCCGTCTTGTCCGCCATCACCACTTCCGGTACGCCCGCCGTAGCCTGCGCGACCACGGGCAGGCCGGCTGCCTGCGCCTCCAGATAGGCAAGGCCATAGGCTTCGTTGCAGCCGGGCCAGACATAAAGGCCGGCTGTTGCAAGCTCAGCGGCGATCTCTGGGGTGGAGCGTTCCCCACTCCAGATGATGCGGTTTTCGCCAAATGCGGAAAACAATGACCTGACCTCCGTCCGCATCGGTCCATCGCCGATGATGATGAGGGTCCAATCCCGGTCTCGGATTAGGTCCAGCGCGCTTGCCAGCATGGTGTAGCTGTCGAATTTATCCCCTTTCCGCAGCATCGCCACGGCAATCAGCCGCTGCGGATCGGAGGAAGAGCGCGTAAACGGTGCAGCGTCGATGAAGGGCGGGAAGCGCTCGCAGCGGCCGTCGGGGATGGCGTCCAGAAGGCCGATCCGATCCCGTTCCGTAAAGCACAGATTGACGGCGGCGAGCCGTACCGCATCGGCGATGAGACGCTGGTTTTCGTCCCAACCGTTTGCATCATGGCGGCGCGAATAGGATGCTTCGGCTGTGACATAGGGAATGCCGATTTCGCGGGCGATCCGCGGGCCGAGGAGATCGGGCGTCTTGTAATAGGGGTGATAGGTGAACCATAGGTCGGGCGGCTCGCTTTGCCAGCGTCCGCGCAGACGGGCCAATTCGCTTTCAGCCTGCCAGACAATTTCCGTCCGCGGCCCCGCTTCGGGTGTGGGCGTGAAACTGCGCAGCTCCGAAGCGACCTCGAGCCGGTGTCCAGCCATTTCCAGCGCCGCGATGATCTGACGTGCCATGAGCCGGTCGCCAGACGGGACCGGATGACTAGGAGGCTTCAAAGGGGCATAGAAGGCGATCTTCATGGCGTCATCGTACAGTTGACGATTAAGTGATGGGATGAACCTGAATTGTGAGAGGATTGCCCGAATTCCGACCGGTTGCCTGACAATAAGGTCCCTGCTTCAAAAGGCCGCATCCTCGACAGTCTGCGGCGTTGCGGCTAGATGGAAAGGCGATAGCCGTTTTTCGCTCTGTTGTGAACGGGCAATATACATTGGGTTCGATGAGCATCGAGGCAAGAAAGCCAATCATTACCGATCGCCTCGTGCGAAAGCTGCGTCTTGGCTCGGGCCTGATCGTTTTCGGTTTCGTGATCATGCACCTGGCCAATCACTCGCTCGGGCTGATCTCTCTGGGTGCGGCCGAACATGCGCAACATTGGTTCACGGCCGTCTGGCGCAGCCCGGCCGGAACCGTGCTTCTCTATGGAGCGCTTATTCTCCACATCCTGCTCGTGCTGCGAATGATTTACCGGCGCAGAACGCTCGTCATGCCACCCGGCGAAGCTTTTCAGATCGTAACCGGTCTGCTGGTGCCCCTCCTGCTGATCGATCACATCATTGCGACGCGCATCGTCCATGAGGTCTATGGCTATCACGATACCTACAAAGCCATCGTACGCAGCCTGTGGGTGACCACTCCGCTCAACGGCCTGCGCCAGTCGTTCGTGCTGCTGATTGTTTGGCTTCACGGGTGTATCGGCGTGCATTTCTGGCTGCGCTACCGCCCCTGGTACACGGCGATCGCTCCGGTGATACTGTCGCTCGCCATCGTTCTGCCGGTTCTTGCCCTGCTCGGTTTTGCCGCTATGGGCAAGACCGTGGCACATGAGATCGCCCAGGAGGATGAGCGCGGCTATCCTGGCGGCTATTACAGCGACGTGCGGAGCTACGGCGAAACCGGCTCCGCGCCGGGCAGCCAGATGGCACAGGCCTTGTGGCCATATCGGGCCGGGTTCTACGGCGCCTTCAGCCTGTCGCTTGCCGCTCTTTTCGCCTTTCGTGCGCATCGCAGACTGCGGGAACGCCAGTACCAGGTCGCTATCCGCTACGCCGGCGGTGAAGTGGTGCATGCGCCGCGCGGCTTCAGCGTGCTCGAGGCAAGCCGCCTCGGCGGCATCCCACATTATTCGGTCTGCGGCGGCAAGGGACAATGTTCCACCTGCCGCGTCCAGATCGTCGAGGGCGCCGAAAACCTGCCGGCGCCGGCGCTGCTCGAGCAGAAGACATTGAACCGCATCGGGGCCACGCCGGACGTCAGGCTCGCCTGCCAGCTGCGCCCAACGGGCAATGTCAGCGTCATTCCGCTGCTGACGCCGATGGCCGAGGCGGCGATCCCGGTCTATACGCAAGCCGCAAGTCCCGGCCGCGAGCGCGAGATCGTCGTTTTCTTCTGCGACCTGCGCCACTTCACCTCGCTGACGGAAGCGCGTCTGCCCTTCGACATCGTCTTCTTGCTCAATCGCTATTTCGCCATCGTCGGACGTATCGTCGAGGAGAACGGCGGCCGGATCGACAAGTTCATCGGCGATGGCGCCATGGCTCTCTTCGGCCTTCGCACGACCCCGAAGGAAGCCAACAGGCAGGCCTTGAAAGCGGCGGCCGCGATCATAAAGGAAATCGACAAGCTCAGTGCTGAACTCGCCGATGAACTGGCCGCCCCGCTCGAAATCGCCATCGGCATCCACACCGGCCTCGCCGTGGTGGGATCGATGGGTTATGGCAGCGTCAAGAACGTGACGGCGATCGGCGATACGGTCAATGTCGCCAGCCGCCTGGAAAGTGTCGCCAAGGAGTTCAACAGTGCGCTCGTCTTTTCGGAGCCGGTGGCGCAGCTTTCGGAAGTCGATATCGCCGGCACCGAAAGCCGCGAGATTGCCGTTCGAGGCCGCGGCGAACCATTGCGCGTCTACATCGTCTCGAAGGAGATGAGCGGCCACTTTGCCTGATTTGTCGAGCCGGGCAACGACGATCTTCCGGTTTGCAATGGAGAAACCCTGGTGTAGGGATGCCTTCATGTCCGAGCGCAAGATCCTCACGAAAAAATACTGGAAACGAGCTTTCCGCAGAAAGCGGGACGCCATTGCCACGCGGCTGTTCGATACACGGCTCGGCCGGGACATTCTGGTCAGTGCGCTCGGCCCTCGTGTGAAGACCATGACGGTCGATTGCGGAGATCATGTCCTGAGCTTCTCGCCTGCCGACTACATCGGCCGCAAAGTGTTTCGCAAAGGGCATTTCGAGCGCGACCATGTCGACCGGCTGCTGAGCGTGCTGCGCGAGCGCGGCCTTCTGCGCAAAGGTACGGCCCTCCTGGAACTCGGCGGCAATATCGGCACGCAGACCTGCTATTTTGCCCTAAGCGGCGCTTTTGACCGTATCGTCAGCGTCGAGCCGGACCCGCGCAATTTCCGGCTGCTGGCGATCAACATCGCCGATAATGGCCTGCAGGAGAGGGTGACTGCGGTCAATTGCGCTGCCGGCGACCGCGAGGGACAGCTCGACTTTTATCTCAATCACAAGAACCACGGCAAAAGCAGCGCATTGCGGCAAAGTTCAACCGACGAGAAGATCTCCGTTCCCGTCCGGCCCGTCAGCGATATTCTCTTGCGGGCCGGGATCGATCCGGCCGATATCGGTCTGATCTGGATGGATATCGAAGGCTATGAGCCGGTTGCCTGCCGTTCGATGAATGTGCTGATGTCCCGCAAGGTGCCGCTCTATATGGAGTTCACGCCAGCGTTCTATGGTGAAGATCAGACCAGGAATTTCATAGTCGATCTCGCCAGGTACTACAGCGAATGCCTTGTCTTTTTCGAAGACGGCGAGCAAACGATGAAGGTAATCGAACTGCCCACCGAAGGCGAACAGTTCGACGTCTTGTTTCTGCGCTGATGCTATTTGCGCCGATAGATGAAATAGCGCCCTTCCTTGACGGTTGCGGGCAGGGGCAATGGCTGCAAATCCGGATGGTCGAGGGGTAGGCCGCTGACCGCAAGCCCGCCCGACGCAAGAACGCCAGCCATGATCTCGGGCAGCCAGGTGAGCGTTATCGCATCCTTGTCTTCATAGCCGGTGCCGATATCGGCATGGGCGAGCGAGGCATTGGCACCGACGAATGTTCTCGCCGTATCCCTGATTTCGCCGAGAACGAGATTGCCGGCCGACGGCATGGAAGGGCCATAGGCATTGGCTGCCCGGTCGAATGCGACGATGCGGCGATCGGGAAAGAGCTCGCGCAAATGGTCGAAGGTACGGCCATTGCCAAGCCCGAGCTCCAGCACGGGGCCATCAAGAGGTCCGACTGCATCGGCTACGGCATTGAGGATGTCGCGCTGTGCGCTCAGGCGGCGAATGAAACTATCCAGGCGGCTCATCGTATGTGAAATATCCTTGGCGTCTTGTGCCTCTTCCACAGTCGGCGTAGCACGGCGGGCATCGTGGCGTCGACCGTCCGCTGGTCTTTCGATGCGTTTGTTGTAGGGATAGACTGTCGTGGCGCTTATCGAAGGGGAAATGTCATGGCCGAACCATCCAAAGATGATTTTTTCCATAAACTCACCGCCTTCACCCGTTTCGAAGGGGTGACCGACAGTGCCAACTACCAGCCTCTTCCCGGCGACTGGCTGATTGCGATCGCCGACATCGTCAGTTCGACGAAGGCGATTGCCGCCGGTCACTACAAATCCGTCAATATGGCGGGCGCCGGCGTGATTTCCGCTGTGCTCAACGCTCTCGACAGAGGGGATTATCCCTTCGCCTTCGGCGGCGACGGCGCGCTGGTGGCAGTTCCGCCCTCCGGCGAAGAGCGGGCGCGGCGTGCGCTTGCGGCGGTGCGCGGCTGGGTGACGGCGGAGCTGAAGCTCGATCTGCGCGCGGCACTCGTCCCGATGAGCGCGATCCGCGGCGAAGGCCTCGATGTGCAGGTCGCCCGTTTCAGTCCGAGCGACCACGTCTCCTACGCCATGTTTTCCGGCGGCGGCACGAGCTGGGCGGAACGGCAGATGAAGGCGGGCCGCTTTATCGTCGAGGCGCTGCCGGCAAGGGTGGAACCCGATCTGACGGGTCTTTCCTGCCGGTGGAATCCGATCAAGTCGCGGAACGGCGAGATCGTTTCCATCATCGCCATTCCCGGCGACGATGGAAATGGTCCGAAGTTTCAGCAGCTGGTTGCCGATATCATTGCCATTTCCACGGAACAGAGCCGCGACGGCCACCCTGTGCCCCTCGAAGGCCCGACGCCGGCCCTGGTCTTCGAGGGCGCCGACATGGAGGCACGAGCCTCGGCGGCGCCTGCCAATCGCTGGTGGCGCAGGCTTGCGATCGATGCCCAGATCGCTCTTGTCTGGGGTCTCGACAAGTTCGGCGTGAAGACGGCGGTCTTCGACGCCAAGATCTACCGGCGCGATCTGGCGGCGAATTCCGATTTCCGCAAATTCGACGACGGTCTTAAAATGACCATCGATGTCGATGCCGCGCATCTCGCGCGCATCAAGGCGCGCCTGGATGAGGCCGAGGCCAAGCGCGTCGGCCGCTACGGGCTGCATCGGCAGGACAGCGCATTGATGACCTGTTTCGTGCCGACTCCGCTGATGCGCGATCATATGCATTTCATCGATGGCGCGAGCGGCGGCTACGCGATGGCCGCCATGGCAATGAGGGAAAAGAACCCGCCCGAAATGGCTACCGGCGCCTGATGTTCGGGCTATGCTGGCGGTTCGCTACGGCTTGTGGTGGCGATTTTCTCTGTCCGTTGCTGTTTTGCCCATTGTTTCAGCGGAATATGCGCCTTATCTCAAGGAGAACAAAACGGGAGTCGCGGCTTGCGGCGATCGTTTCCTGCTGCATTTCATAGGCGGGGGCTGGAACGAAATGCAGCGGAATTTTTTGATGCTGACACGATCTGACGGAAGAGAAGGTCGGCGCTTTTGCATGATGCTTTCATCCGGCCTGGCCAGTAGGCCCGGAAAGCCCGAAATCATGGCCGCCGGACTTGACGGTGCCCAAGGTCCGGGACGAGACATCAGCCATTGCAGGATAGGCCGCGGGGATAATGACTATTCATTCGAGTGTTTCTGATCTTCTTCTCGATAAAGTGGCGGAATGGCTGACACAGGCGGCGCTGACGGGCGAAAACCTGGAGACCATCGTCCGCGGCTTCTGCGAGCGCATGGCGGCGACCGGCATGCCGCTCAGCCGCGTGCATCTGACCTTCTCCATGCTTCATCCGCTCTATGACGCGCTCGGCTTCACCTGGCGTCGCGCCGCCGGTCTGACGATCGAGGGCTATCGGCATGTCAACGAGAGGCCGGAACGCTTCATGCAGAGCCCTTATTATTATCTGCTGTCCAACAATCTTCAGCACCTGCGCCGCCGGATCGATGTCGAGGGAGCGGTCGAGTTTCCGATCTTCGAGGATCTGCGCAAGGAGAAGGTGACCGACTATATGGCCTTCGTGCAGACTTTCGGCGCCGGCTCGGTCCAGGGCATGATGGGCTCCTGGTCCACGGACAGCATCGGCGGTTTCAGCGAAGAGATGATCGGCGCGCTGATGCGCATGCAGAATCATCTGGCCATGGCCGCCAAGATGGCGGTTTTGGGCAAGCTCACCAACAATATGCTGACCACCTATCTCGGCGGCGATGCCGGCAAACGTGTGCTGAACGGTCAGATCCGCCGTGGCGACGGCGAAACGATCCGCGCCGCGCTCGTCATGGGCGACATGCGGCAATCCACCGTTTACGCCGAAAAGGAAGGACGCCAGGCCTATATCGATACGCTGAACGAGTTCTTCGATGCGATCGCCGCGCCGTTCAACCGCAACGGCGGCGAGATCATGAGCTTTCTCGGCGATGGATTTCTGGCCGTCTATCCGTGCGGGCGGCACAAGGATCCCTCCAAGGTGGCCTGCGAGGCCGCGCTATCGGCCGTTTTCGAGGCGCAGCGCCGGGTCGCCGCGCTCAATGGCGATCGCCGGTCGCGCAATTTGAGCGAAGTGCGCTACGGGATCGGCCTGCATGTCGGCAACGTCATGTTCGGTAATGTCGGATTGAAGGATCGATTGACGTTTTCGGCTTTTGGCGCGGCGGTCAACGAGGTTGAGCGGCTGCAATCCCTGACCAAGAAATATTCGACCGAGGTCGTCGCGAGCCAGGCCTTCTCAAGCTACACCGGTTGCGAGTGGGGAAAGCTCGGCGAGGAGAAGCTGCGCGGCGTGCGCCAGCGCTTCACCGTCGTCTCCCCGAAAGCTGCGACGGCAGCCAATGGCGCACTGGAGATCTTTCAGGAAACGGCGTCAGACAGCCTCTCCGAGGCAGAGCAGGTCATTCTCTTGCACAGGGATGCCAAGAAGTTCGAGAGCCGTCTTCAAGTCGAAAACCTGGCTCCGTGACCGGAGCAAATTCCCGTCTCAGCATAAGCCGATATATCACTGGAAAGACGACAGTTTTTTTATAGTCTCCGCGTTGCCGCGACCAGCTAGACACCCGTTATGGCCTACGTTAGTGTGCTGTATAAGGCCACAAAGGTCATGTGAGCGGGAAGTAGTATGTATGGCGTCAGGGACTGATCTACTGCGTATCGAGAACCTCGATGTCTCGTTCTCCCTCTACGGAGACAGCCTGCGCGTCGTCAAGAATGCCGGTTTGAGAGTGCTTCCCGGCAAGGTGACAGCCCTGGTCGGCGAATCCGGCTCCGGCAAGTCGATCATCAGCCAGTCGATCATGGGGATCCTGCCGACGCCGGCGAAGGCGACCGGGCGAATTCTGTTCACCGATCCGCTCGACGGCCGGACGACCGATATCCTCCAGTTGCCGCGCGATGGCATTGCCATGCGCAGGCTGCGCGGCGCGCGCATGGCCAAGATCTTCCAGGAGCCAATGACTTCGCTGTCGCCGCTGCATACGGTGGGCAACCAGATCAGCGAAGCGCTGCGTATCCACAACCCTGGTTTCAGCAGGTCGGAGCAGCGCGAGAAGACCGAGGAGATGCTGAGCCTTGTCGGTTTTCAGGATCCCTACCACACCTTCGACATGTATCCCTTCGAGCTTTCCGGAGGCATGCGCCAGCGCGCGATGATCGCCATGGCGCTGATCTGCAATCCGGCGCTCCTGATCGCCGACGAGCCGACGACGGCGCTCGACGTTACCATCCAGGCTCAAATTCTCGGCTTGCTGCGCAACCTCCAGCAGACATTCAACATGGCGATGCTGCTGATCACCCATGATCTCGGAGTCGTCGCCAACATGGCCGACGAGGTCGTCGTCATCTATCATGGCGAGATCATGGAGGCAGGCCCGGTCGAAACGATCTTCCGCCAGCCGCAGCATCGCTATCTGAAGGCGCTGATGTCGGCGGTGCCGCATTTCGATATGAAACCGGGACAGCGATTGAAGTCCCTGCGGGATGTACCCGTCAATCTCGGCACCTTTTCCGGCAAGAAGAAACTCATCGGCAATGCTGCACCTGCTGCCGGCACGGCACCCGATGTCCTGCTCAGCGTGCGCAATCTGACCAAGACCTACACGTCGAAGGCCGGCGGGCTGTTCGGGCGGCGGGACGGCGCGAAGTTCCGCGCCGTCGATGACGTCAGCTTCGATATTCGTCGCGGCGAGTGTCTTGGCCTGGTTGGGGAAAGCGGTTGTGGCAAGACGACCGTGAGCAAGATCCTCATGCGAGGGGTTACCGCCGACAGCGGTACCGTCAGTTTCGACGACGGCAGCAGCAAGATCGATGTACTCGCCGTCAGGGGCGACGAATTGATGGATCTGCGCACGAAGATCCAGATGGTGTTTCAGGATCCGGTCTCGTCGCTGTCGCCGCGTATGACGATCCGCAACATCCTGAGCGAGCCCCTGGAAATCCATGGGCATGGCGACAGCGCCGAGCGCAAGGAGAAGGTCACGGCGCTGATGCAGGCAATCGGCCTCGACAAGCACTATTTGAGCCGCTACCCGCACAGCTTTTCCGGCGGCCAGCGCCAGCGCATCGGAATTGCGCGCGCACTGGCGCTCGGGCCGAAGCTTCTGATCCTCGACGAGCCCGTTTCCGCGCTCGATGTGTCCGTACAGGCGCAAATTCTGAACCTTCTCAAGGATCTGCAGAGGGAACTCGGCCTGACCTACCTGTTCATTTCGCACAATCTCGCAGTGGTCGATTACATGGCCGACCGGATCGCCGTCATGGCGCGGGGGCGCATCGTCGAAATCGCGCCGCGCGAGGTCATCCTGCGCGCGCCCGTCCATCCCTATACGCGTTCTCTGCTCGCTGCAGTCCCGTTCCCCGATCTCGACCGGCCGCTGGATTTTTCGGCGCTGAACAGCGAAGGGCCTGCGGCCAAGCAGAAGTGGGGGCCGCAATTTTCGGACGGCGCCGACGCGGAACTAGCCTATGCGGATTTGGGCGGCGGACATTTCGTGCGCGTGCGCCGGGGCGTCGACGCCCAGGAGCTGCGCAAATGATCAATCGGCGTACGTTCCTCGGCCTGCTGGCCTCTGCCGTCATGCCGCAGCCTGTTCTGGCTGCCGATGTCGACAATGAACCGGAATACCTCGCCGACTGGCTGCGGGCCGGGCAGATGCCGCATCTTGCCAAGCGCCTGCCGAAATTCCCCCGTATCGTCAGCGTCGCGGCCATGGGCCGCGCACCCGGCCGCTACGGCGGCTCCGTGCGCACGCTCATCGGCAGCCAGAACGACATCCGCTTCATGACGATCTACGGATATGCCCGTCTCGTCGGTTATGACAGCATGCTGACCCTGCAGCCGGACATTCTGGAATCCTTTTCCTCCGTCAACGACATGGTGTTCACCTTCAGGCTGCGCGAGGGCCATAAATGGTCTGACGGACACCCGTTTACGGCCTATGATTTCCGCTATTGGTGGGAAGACGTCATCCTGAACAAGGAGCTCACGCCCGGCGGCGGCGCCCTGGAGCTGCGCCCGCACGGCAGCCTGCCGCGTTTCGAGCTGCTTGACGATTTGACGGTGCGCTACTCCTGGGATGATCCCAATCCGGATTTCCTGCCGATGCTTGCCGCTCCGCAGCCGCTCGTCATCGCCGGGCCTGCGCATTATCTCAAGCAGTTCCACAAGAAATACCAGGACAGCATTCGCCTTTCCTCGCTGATGAAGGAAAACCGGGTGAAGAAATGGCAGGATCTGCACATCAAGATGGGCAAGGCCTATCGGCCTGAAAATCCCAATCTGCCGGTACTCGATCCCTGGAAGAACACGACCGCGCCGCCGGCCGAGCAATTCGTATTCGAACGCAACCCTTATTTTCACCGCGTTGACGAGAACGGGCGGCAGCTGCCCTATATCGACCGCATGATCCTGAACATCAGCTCTTCAGCGATCATCTCCGCCAAGACCGGTGCGGGAGAAAGCGATCTGCAGGCGACCGGCATAGACTTCAACGATTACACCTTCCTGAAGGAGGCGGAAAAGCGCGATCCAAGCAAGATCAAGGTGGATCTTTGGAAGGCTGCGCGGGGGTCGCGCGTTGCCCTGTACCCCAATCTGAACAGTGCCGACGCGGTCTGGCGCGACCTCTTGCGCGATGTTCGGGTGCGCAGGGCGCTGTCGCTGGCGATCGATCGCCATGAGATCAATATGGCCGTGTTCTACGGTCTCGGGACTGCAAGTGCCAACACGGTGCTGCCCGACAGCCCGCTTTTCAGGCCTGAATATGCCTCTGCCTGGATCGAGCACGATCCGGATCAGGCCAATGCGCTTCTGGATGCTGCCGGTCTTGCCAAGCGCGACGAAGACGGCATCCGCTTGCTGCCGGATGGCCGGCGAATGGAAATCACCGTTGAGACACCGGGCGAAAGCACGCTCGATTCCGACGTGCTGGAACTGGTCACCGATCACTGGCGCAAGGTCGGCATTGCACTTTTTATTCGCGTGTCCCAGCGCGATATTTTCCGCAGCCGCGGCATGAGCGGGCGCATTCTGATGTCGATGTGGTATGGCCTCGACAATGGCGTTGCCACGGCCGACATGAATCCCGGCGAATTGGCGCCGACGACCAATGACCAGATGCAATGGCCGCTTTGGGGCATGTACTATCTGTCGCGCCGGACGCAAGGGGTGGCTCCGGACGTGCCCGAAGCGGTCGAGCTGGTCAAGCTGCTGGGCGAATGGGAGGAGGCTGCGTCCTCCTTCGAGCGGGCCGAGATCTGGCACAAGATGCTGAAGATCTATACGGAGCAGGTGTTCTCCATCGGCCTCATCAACGGCACTCTCCAGCCGATCGTCCACTCGGCCCGCATGCAGAACGTGCCGGAAAAGGCGCTTTACGGCTTCGATCCGACCTGCCTGCTCGGCGTGTATATGCCGGACACCTTCTGGATGAAGGAGGACAGCCGGAATGCTTAGATATATCCTTTGGCGTGTCGCCGTGATGATCCCCACTCTGGTCGTCATCTCGATGCTGGTCTTCACCATCATCCAATTGCCGCCCGGGGACTTCTTCGATAGCCAGATCGCCGAACTGCGCGCTCAGGGCGATACGGCGAATCTTCAGGATATGGAGAATCTTCGCCACGAATACGGGCTCGATCAGCCGCTGCCGCTTCAATATCTTCACTGGGCCGGAGGTATGCTGCACGGCGATTTCGGCTATTCTTTCGAATATCAGCTGCCGGTGTCGGATGTAGTCGGCGACCGGCTTTGGCTGACTATCCTCGTATCGATGACGACGATCCTTCTGACCTGGTTGATCGCTTTCCCGATCGGCATCTATTCGGCAACCCATCAATATAGCTGGAGCGACTACGGCCTTACCTTCCTCGGCCTGCTCGGCATCGCCATCCCGAATTTCATGCTGGCGCTGATCCTCATGTATTTCGCCAATGTTTGGTTCGGCGTGTCGATCGGCCATCTGATGGACCAGAAGTACCTTTCGCAGCCGATGAGCTGGGAAAAGGCGCGCTCGATTCTCTCGCATCTATGGATCCCGGTCATTATTGTCGGCACGGCCGGAACCGCCGGCATGATCCGCCGCCTTCGCGCCAATCTGCTCGACGAGATGCAGAAGCAATATGTCGTCACCGCGCGTGCCAAGGGGCTGCATCCCCTGAGGACGCTGGTGAAATATCCGCTGCGCATGGCGCTGAACTTCTTCGTCGCCGACATCGGATCGATCCTGCCGTCGATCATCTCCGGCGCCGAAATCACCGCCATCGTGCTGTCGCTGGAGACGACCGGTCCGATGCTGATCAGGGCGCTGCAGAGCCAGGACATGTATCTTGCCGGCTCTTTCCTGATGTTTCTGGCCTTCCTCAATGTCATCGGCGTGCTGATCTCGGATATCGCGCTTGGCTTTCTCGATCCCCGCATCCGCTTGCAAGGCAGGAGCACAAAGTGAGCGTATCCCTGCCAAAACCCGGTGCTCCCCTGGAGCATTATGTCTCGAACGCGGCTTTCGACCCGGATCAGTTCGAGGCAATGTCCGCCGGCCAGCAACGCTACTATATGGCTTCGCAAAAGAAGCTGATGTGGTGGAAGTTCAAGAAGCACAAGCTTGCGCTTGCCTCCGGCATTTTCCTGCTGCTGGCCTATGGCATGATCATCATTGCCGAATTCCTGGCGCCCTATGGGCTGCACACCCGGAATGTGGATTATATCCATTCGCCGCCGCAGGCCGTGCACTTCTTCAACAATGGAGAGTTCGTCGGACCGTTCGTATACGGGCGCAAGATGACGCTGGATATCGATACGCTGCGCCGGGTCTACACCAATAATCCCGCGGACGTGCAACCCATTCGTTTCTTCTGTCGCGGTGATGCCTATCGCTTCTGGGGACTGGTGGATTCGAACCTTCATCTCGTCTGCCCGGCCGTCGGCGGCCAGATGTACCTGCTCGGAACCGACCGGCTGGGCCGGGACGTGCTGTCGCGCATCATCTATGGCGCACGGATATCTCTGACGATCGGGCTTATCGGCATTACGGTCAGCTTCGTCCTCGGCATCGTCATAGGCGGTCTTGCCGGCTATCATGGCGGTCTCCTCGATCTTCTCGTGCAGCGCGTGATCGAGGTGCTGCAGGCGCTGCCGAGCCTACCCTTGTGGATGGCGCTGGCGGCGATCATGCCGGTGAGCTGGAGCCCGATCATTGTCTATTTCGGCATCACCATCATTCTCGGTATTCTCGACTGGACCGGGCTCGCGCGCGCCGTGCGCTCCAAGCTCCTGTCCCTGCGCGAGGAAGACTATGTCCTTGCGGCGCAATTGATGGGCGCCAGCACGCCGCGCATTATCGGCCGCCATCTTGTTCCGGGCTTCATGTCGCATCTCATCGCTTCGGCAACGATTTCGGTTCCGAGCATGATTCTCGGCGAGACTGCGCTGAGCTTTCTCGGATTGGGCCTTCGCCCGCCGATCACGAGCTGGGGTATTTTGCTGACCGAGGCGAGGAGCGTCAGCGTCATCGCCTTTTATCCATGGCTTCTTTTGCCCATGGTCCCGGTGATTTTGGTCATTCTCGCGTTCAACTTTTTAGGAGATGGCTTGCGCGATGCCGCCGATCCCTACAAATAGCTGGGTGAATGGCGAAGACGGCATTGCAATTCGAGAAGCGGCCGCGGATGTCGTTTGCCGACGCACCGCGTATAACTTTCACCCCCAGAGGTTTTGCCCATGAAGCGGCGCTTAGAAGATGCTCGAATCCTCATGTATAGCCATGACACGTTCGGTCTCGGTCATCTCAGGAGATGCCGAACCATCGCCCATGCGCTTGTCGAGGACTATCGCGGCCTGAACGTGCTGATTATCTCCGGCGCAACGATCGCCGGGGCTTTCGACTATCGTGCCCGTGTGGACTTCGTCAAAGTGCCGAGCGTCATCAAGCTGCGCGACGGCGAATATACGTCGATGGCAAGCCACGTCGCACTTCAGGAAACGCTGAAGATGCGGCAATCGATCATTCGCCACACGGCCGAAACCTTCCAGCCGGATGTTTTCATCGTCGACAAGGAGCCGATGGGGCTGAAAGGCGAGGTCGAGGAGACGCTGACCTATCTCAAGGCACGCGGCACGACACTCGTTTTAGGCATGCGCGACGTCATGGACGCGCCGCATCTGCTGGAAGCCGAGTGGAAGAAGAACAACGTGCTGCAGAAGATCGATCAGTTCTACGATTGCGTCTGGGTCTATGGGCCGCCGGATTTCCATGATCCGCTCATCGGTCTCGATGTTCCGGCAGGCGTGCGCCGGAAGATGGAGTTCGTCGGCTTCCTGCAGCGCAGTGTTTCCACCCTGGGTACGAAGTCGGAACATGTACCTGACGAGGACTATATTTTGGTGACGACCGGCGGCGGCGGTGACGGCGCCGATCTGGTCAGCGATGTCGTCGCGGCCTTCGAGCAGGACAGTTCCTTGACGCTGAAGACGCTGATCGTGCTTGGCCCCTATATGCCGGCCAAGGAGCGCAGCCAGCTTTTGGAGCGCGCAAGCAGGATCGACTGTCTGCAGGTCATCGAATTCGACAACAAGATGGAAGAATTGATTGCCGGCGCCAAGGCCGTCGTCGCCATGGGCGGCTACAACACCTATTGCGAGATCCTGTCCTTCGACAAGCCGGCGCTGATCATACCGCGCACCCGGCCACGCGAGGAGCAGCTCATCCGCGCGCAGCGGGCGAGCGAGCTCGGTCTCGTCGACATGCTGCTGCCGGAAGAATCTGCCGATCCGAAGCAGCTTGCGGCTGCCTTGAAGCGCCTGCCGAACCGGGCGCCGCCGTCGGCGAGCAACAGCAATATGCGCCTGGAAGGACTGGTGCACATTTCGCGCACCATCGGCGAATGGTTCGATGATCGCGAGCGCTATTCGCCGCTATCGATCGTTGCCGAGTAGAACACCGGAACCTGTCGATGCGGAAGAAAATACTGGTCGTCCTGAAAGGCTATCCCCGCCTGTCGGAAACCTTCATTGCGCAGGAGCTGCTCGGTCTGGAAAAGGCCGGCTTCGACCTGACGTTGATTTCGATGCGCAAGCCCACGGACAAGAAGCGACATCCGGTGCATGACGAGATCAGGGCGCGCGTCGTTTATCTGCCGGAATACCTGCACGACGAACCGTTGAGAGTGCTTCGCGCCTTCTTTGCCGGTATCGGCAAGCCCGGGTTCAAGCCGCTCCTGAAGCAATTCTGGGCCGATCTCAAACGGGATATCACGCCGAACCGCGTGCGGCGCTTCGGCCAGGCATTGGTGCTGGCGCATGAATGGCCCGACGGCGGCGAATGGCTGCATGCGCATTTCATCCATACACCCGCCTCGGTGACGGCCTATGCCAGCATCATGACCGGCATCCCGTGGACATGTTCTGCCCATGCCAAGGATATCTGGACCTCGCCGGACTGGGAGCTCTCGGAAAAGCTCGACCGTGCCCGCTGGACGGTGACCTGCACGCGCACCGGCTTCGAGCACATGCGCGATCTGATCGGCGCGGACGACAAGGTATATCTGAGCTATCACGGCCTGGACCTCGATCGCTTCGGATCCTTTGCCGGTGAACATTCTCATCGCAATGGTACGGATCTTTCCGATCCGGCCTTCCTTCTCAGCGTCGGCCGCGTCGTCGAGAAGAAGGGCTACGACGTGCTGCTGAACGCCCTGGCGCTGTTGCCCGGCGATCTCCATTGGCGTTTTACCCATATCGGCGGCGGTGAGGGCCTGGCAAAATTGAAGGCCTTGGCAGACACGCTCGGTATTGCGGATCGCATCACTTGGAAGGGTGCTCTTGCCCAGGAGGATGTGCTTGCCCATTATCGCCAGGCCGATATCTTTGCGCTCGCCTGCCGGGTGGCAGCCGATGGCGATCGTGACGGGCTGCCGAATGTGCTCGTGGAAGCTTCGAGCCAGCGGCTTGTCTGCGTGTCCACCAATGTCTCCGGCGTTCCCGAACTGCTTGAGGATGGCACGAATGGGCTTGTCGTTCCTTCGGAGGATCCGCAGGCGCTCGCCGCAGCGCTGGAATCTGCCATTCGCAATCCGGCGCTGCGTCACAGGCTTGGCGAAGCGGCCGAAAGGCGGGTGCGCGAGCATTTCGACTATCATGCCAGCATACGGCAATTGACCGGATTGTTCGAGGAACAGTGGCAGAAGGAAGAGCAATGGCGGAAATCCGCATGACGGCCTCGTATTCCCCGCCCTTGCGCGTTTTCTTCTATGTTCAACATCTGCTCGGCATCGGCCATCTGGCGCGGGCGAGCCGCATTGCCGGTGCGCTGGCGAAGGATGGGTGCGAAGTCACGGTCGTCACCGGCGGCATACCGGTCAACGGATTTCCCGGCGCTGATGTGACCTCCGTGACATTGCCCGCCGTGGTCGCCAGCAGTGCCGGTTTTTCCGGCCTCGCCGATCAGTCTGGCAACCCCGTCGGCGAAGAGTTTCTGTCCCGCCGCCGCGATCTTCTGCTGGAGGCATTCCGGAAGGCGGCACCCGATGTCGTCATCATCGAGGCATTTCCCTTCGGGCGCAGGCAGATGCGTTTCGAGCTTCTGCCTCTGCTCGACGCCATTGCCAAATCTGACCCGAAGCCGAGGCTCTACACCTCGGTGCGCGATATTCTGCAGCAGCAGAAGAAGCCGGGGCGCGACGAGGAGACGGTCGGCCTCCTGCGCGATCATTTCGATGGTGTCCTCGTCCATGGCGATCCGCATTTCGTCCGGCTGGAAGAAACTTTTCCGCTGACCGAGGCGATCGCCGACAAGGTCGTCTATACGGGCCTTGTGGCACCCGCTTTGCCGCCGGAGCCTGCCGAAACCTTCGACATCGTCGTTTCGGCCGGCGGCGGCGCCGTCGGACGCGATCTTATCCGCGCATCGCTCGAGGCGGCAAGCCGCATGGCGGCCGATCGCCGCTGGCTGCTCATCGCCGGCCCGAACCTGCCCGAACAGGATTATGCCGGTCTCGCTAAGGATGCGCCCGGCAATGTCGAGCTTGTCCGCTTCCGCAAGGATTTTCCCTCTCTCCTGCGCGGAGCGGCGCTGTCGATTTCGCAGGCCGGCTACAATACGGTCGGCGATCTTCTCGTGGCGGGCTGCCGCGCCATTCTGGTTCCTTTCACGGCCGGCGGCGAGACGGAGCAGTCCGTCCGAGCCGAGCGGCTGGAGAAATTGGGGCTGGCACTGGCCCTGCCGGAGGCGGGGCTGACGACCGATTTGTTGGCCGAGGCGGTCGAGATCGCGCTGGCGCGACCCAAGCCGGGCAATCCGGATATCGATCTTGGCGGCGCTGCCAGAACATCGGCCATATTGCGCCGGATGACATAAAGCCCGTTGCGCAAAAGTGTGCCCGGTCTTGTGACAACGACATAGGCAAAATCAACGATTAAAGCGCGCGAGGCGAATCTGAGAGATCGCCGGATGCCTTAGGGAACAGATACATCGGCTATCGAGGGCACCCTGTCGTTTTATCCTCCTGGATTCCTGCAATCTTGTGATATAAATCAAGAAATCGATGAATCGGGAGGAGCGTGGACGAAAGACCGGGCGGCGTCTCTTTTCACACATGGGGCCACGTATCCGCAACGAAAACTTCCCGCATCCCTGCAACATCGGTGCCGGCGTCCGGCCGGCGCTGGGCGTTGAATTTGAAAGCTTGCAGTAAGCAATGGAAAAAAGCCTAGCGCGTTATATTTGGTCGAATACCCGGCTGGAGCAGATCTGGATACTGCTTGTCGTTGCTGCCTCCATGATCCCGTATTTCCTGTCTTTCGACCTGCCGAAGCAGATCGTCAACGGGCCGATCCAGGGCAAGGGGTTCGAGCATCCCGGCGACACGCAGACCTTCCTGCACATCGCCTTCGATGTGCCGCTGATGGGGCACATCGAAGTGTTTCATGGCGTGCAGCTCACCCGCATGTGGATGCTGATAGCGCTGAGCCTGGTATTCCTGGCGCTTGTCGTGCTCAATGGCCTCTTCAAGCTTTACATCAATACCTACAAGGGACGGCTTGGCGAGCGCATGCTTCGCCGCATTCGTTTCGAGCTGATCGATCGCGTATTGCGCTTTCCTCCCGCCCATTTCAAGCGGGTGAAGCCTGCGGAAATCGCCACCATGATCAAGGACGAGGTGGAGCCGATGGGCGGCTTCACGGGCGATGCCTTCGTGCAGCCGGCGCTTCTCGGCGGCCAGGCTGTGACCGCGCTCGTCTTCATCGTCATGCAGAATTTCTGGCTCGGCATGATTGCCGCTGCCATCGTCGCCGTGCAGGCGATCGTCATTCCCCGCATGCGCAAGCGCCTCCTGGAGCTCGGCCGCCAGCGGCAGCTGACGGCACGCGAACTTTCCGGCCGTGTCGGCGAGATCGTCGACGGTATCGGCACCATCCACGCCAACGACACCACGAACCTGGAGCGAGCCGATATCGCCCACCGGCTCGGATTGATCTTTTCGATCCGTTACGATCTCTATCAATGGAAGTTCCTGGTGAAATTCATCAACAACTTCCTTGCGCAGGTCACGCCTTTCCTCTTCTACCTGATCGGCGGCTTCCTGGCTCTGCAGGGCCGCCTGGACATCGGTCAGCTCGTTGCCGTCATCAATGCCTATAAGGACCTGCCCGGGCCGCTGAAGGAACTGATCGACTGGGATCAGTCGCGCCAGGACGTTCAGGTCAAATACAATCAGGTGGTCGAGCAGTTCAGCGTCGACAATCTGATCGACCCGAAAATCCAACTCGTCTCGCACGCGCCGGCCGGCCGCATCACTCATTCTCTCGTTGCGACCAATCTGACCGTCGTCGACGACAGCGGCGCCCGCGTGCTGGATCATGTTTCTGTCGAAATTCATCCCGGAGAAAAGGTCGCGATCGTCGGCGACAGCGGTGCCGGCGGCGAATATCTGGCCGAAGCGTTCGGCCGCCTGATCTGGCCGGACAGCGGCCGCATCTCGATCGACGGGCGGGATATCCTGGAACTGCCGGAATCGATAACCGGCCGGCGCATCGCCTATGCCTCGTCCGAAACATTCTTCTTCCACGGCACCTTGCGCAGCAATCTTCTCTACGGCCTCAAGCATGCGCCGCTCATCGCCCCCGTCTACGACGAGGAGGAGGCCACGAAGACCAAGTGGAGCATGGCCGAGGCCCGGCGTGCGGCCAATCCGGAATTCGATCTCAATAGCGATTGGGTCGATTATGCCGCCGCCGGCGCAACGGGGCCGGATGACATCTATTCCGTAATCCGCCCGGTTCTCGATGCGGTGGCGATGTCGCAGGATATTTTCGACATGGCATTGCGCTCGAATGTCGATGCCGCGACGCATCAGGATCTGACCTCCCGCATCGTCGAGCTGCGGCAGGCATTGCGGTTGCGGCTGGAAGAGGAAAAGCTCGAGGATCTCGTCGTTCCCTTCCAGTTCGATACCTATAATCTGCAGGCGACGGTCGGCGAAAATCTGCTGTTCGGCACGCTGAAGCGGCCGCAGATGACCAATCGCAAGCTTGCCGCGCATCCCTATTTCCGGCAGATTTTCACCGAGACGGGCCTGGTGTCCGACCTCTACGACATGGGTCTGGAGATCGCCGAAAACGCGGTCGAGCTGTTCACCGATCTGCCGCCCGACCATCCGTTCTTCCAGCAGCTGACCTTCATGACGGCAGAAGACATCCCGACCTATGAGGCATTGCTGCAAAAGCTGAACGGCAAGGGTTACGAGGCCGCGACCGATGACGAGCGCGCGGCCATCATCCGCCTGAGCTTCTCCTACATCGAGCCGCGCCATCGTTTCGGTCTTCTGACGCAGGTGTTGATGGAAAAGATCGTGCAGGCGCGCGCGACGTTCTACGAGAATATTCCCGCCGATCTTGCGAGCGTGATCGAGCGCTACGATCCCGAGCGCTTCACCGCTTCTGCGACTTTGATGGATAATGTGCTGTTCGGCCGTATCGCCCATCAGCAGGCCAATGCGCCGGAGCAGATCCACCAGATCATGTATGATGTATTCGGGCGTCTTGGAATGCACGACAGCGTCCTGTCGATCGGTCTGGATTTCGACGTCGGCTCGGGCGGCAAGCGTCTGACGAATGTGCAGCGCCAGAAGCTCAATCTGGGGCGTGCGCTTTTGAAGCGGGCCGACTATATCATCTGTAATCGCCCGCTTCCTGCGCTCGATCATCGCGTTCAGGATCAGATCGCGAGGGCCATTCTGCACGGGCACGACAGCGCCGGCTATGCGCCGGCGATCATCTGGGTGCTGTCCAATCCCGGCTTTGCGGAATTGTTCGACCGTGTTCTGGTCTTCGACCATGGGAGCCTCGTCGAAAGCGGCTCCACGACCGATCTTTTAGAGAAAAACGGTATGTTCAAAGAACTGTTATCGTAATATCCTATCTCGACAGTGGCGTCTGGGGCCGAACACTGGGGGTATCGAAGCTCATGCTTCTGAAGGATGAAGTTGAAATGCTGAAGCGGGTGCCGATTTTTTCGCGCATCGCACCCGCAAAATTGAAACTCTTGGCGTTTACGTCGGATCGGGTCAGCTACAATGCTGGCCAAACCCTATTTCATCAGGGCGATCAAGGTGATGCTGCCTATGTTGTTCTTTCAGGAACTGCTGATATTCTCGTCGACAGCCCAGCCGGCGAGATTAAGGTGGCGGAAGTCGACGTCAATTCCATCGTCGGCGAAATTGCCATTCTCTGCGATGTCTCCCGTACGGCCACGGTGAAAGCGACCTCGAGGCTGGAAGCGCTGAAGATCAGCAAGGAACATTTCCTGAAGCTGCTCAGCGATTTTCCGGAAATGGCCGTCGAGATCATGCGCGTGCTTGCAGACCGCCTCAACCACACGACCTCGGAACTGACCGCCGTCCGCAGTCGCCTCAACCAGCCGCAGCCAATATCCACGCATTGAGATCGCAATATCCGGCCCCGCGTTTTCAGGCGACTTGGCTTAGCGATTTGGAGATAGGCCCGTGCTGACCTCCCGGAGCATTTCCAGGAACGATGCGCAGCGGCTTTCCGCGGAAAAATACGAAAAGAATCAAGAAGATAGAGCGTCTTCGCGAATCGAAGAAAAGCTAATTCTTTAGGAAGCGATGAAGAACGTCGCGATCAGCAGCGCGATTCCGATCCAGCCGATCAGAAGGAGGCGCCAGGTTGTGCCTCTTCTCTCCCGAAAGAAGGCCTTTCTTGCCGCCCTGTCGGTCTTGAAGGCTGCATTGTTTGCGGCCTGAACATTGGTCGCCATGATGCGTCGCCAGCCGCCGCCGATGCCGATCACGATCAGAACGAGGCATACGATGCGAACGATATCGATCATTGAGAATCCATTGAAGATTTGATGCGAGGCAGGTGCGACGACAGGTAACCGAGGATCGGACGTACTGCAACCTGTAAAACAGGCCTCGGCTTGCCTGTCAACCAAACGTTTCAATGGATTGGGCTCGTCATTTGGGGCATGCGGAATATGGCAAACGCAATTCCGAAATATCCACGGCTCGAATATGAGCGGAGATTTCTCGTCAACGATGTTCCGGATCGTTCAGGAATGACATTCCGGTTGATGGGAGACTGCACGAAAAATTGAACAAACAATCCCATTATCAAATCCGATCAGCCACATGTCGGACATGGCCAAGTGCCGCTGCCCGTTGTTGCGGCACTTGGCCAACATATTTCCGTTCGATGCGAAATCGAATAACATCTCTTCTTATGACGGACGATCATGAGAGAGCGCAGGTTATGTGTATGCAGCCGATCCACTACGGGCTCGCGAGGGCAACTGCCTTAGCCGCTCTGATTGTTTTCCCTGCTGTTTTCTTTGTTTCCTGCTCGACGGCCGGCGGAACGGGCAGTCACTCTCGTTCCGCAACCGCGAGCAAATCGACAGATCCCGCCAAGGACAAGGCCGCCGAACGCCGGAGATGGGAAGAGAGGGTTCAACGAGACAATGAGTTAGCTCCAAGCGGGTCAGCGCCCGGTTCCTACGGCTCGTTTGGTCCTCGTTTCAGTTGGTAAGCGATAGATTTGCAAACCGTGCTGCCTAAGAGCGTTTCCCCTTTTTCTTGAATCGCGAAAACGCTCTATATTCTTGTTTCTTTGCACATTCCCGGCGGAAAGCCGCTACGCACTTTTCCTGGAACTGCTCTGGGTAGATGCAGCAGCATCTTTTAGATGTAGTGCAAAGCCTGATGCACTCGAACCGCTCAGCTCCGCGCGGAGTTGCATGGCCGGGATGTGGTAATCCCCGCCATTTTGGCGGCGGTAAGGAATGGGATGTGTCGTTTCAAGTGTACGCATCCGGTCGCGCAGACTTTCTGCAGCGGCTTCGAAGCGGGCGTCGTCGAAGCGATCGGTGCTGTACGTCACGAAGGACGGCAGCACATTGTAGCCCGGGTAGTAGAGAATCCCATGATTGATCGGAAACAGAAGATCGTCGATTGGTCCATTGATTCCCCGGGGAGCGTAGTGTTCCTCCCAACCGCCTGCCGTTACGATCAACATGGCTCGTTTGCCAGCCAAGGTTCCCTCGCCATAACGATCGCCCCAGCGCTTGTCGCTATGCTCGCCGACGCCATAGGCGAAGCCATATGCAAACACACGGTCGACCCAGCCTTTCAGGATGGCGGGCATGGAGAACCACCAGAGCGGAAACTGCAGGATCAAGGTATCGGCCCAGAGAAGCTTTTCGATTTCCGCCTTGACATCGTCCGTCAGCGTATCGGTGCTGAAAGCCTGTTTGGAGGCGGCGACCGGTATGAGCCGCTCGTCGGGAGCCAGGGAAGGGAAATCCGTGCGGTCCACCGCGGATTTCCACCGCATGGCATGGAGGTCGGAAACCCGAACCGTATGGCCGGCTGCTTCCAACTCCTGGATCGCGACATCGCGCAGCGATGCGGAAAGGGATTTCGGTTCGGGGTGAGCGAAGACGATGAGCACATTCATAATGGCGCCTGCGTGTTGGAGAAAACCTCACCTGAAGCTAGGACATGTTCCACTAATGCGGTACAGGGGTGAAATGAATATGATAATGCCGAATAATGGATAGATCGGACATCACGCTCGAACGCATCCGCACCTTCGTCCGTGTCGCCGAACGCGGGAACCTGTCGGCTGTGGCGCGCGAGCTGAACATCGGCCAGTCCAGTGTCACGCGGCATCTGCGCGAGCTTGAGGACGCCCTGGGCGTGGCGCTGCTGAGCCGCACGACGCGCCGCGTCACGCTTACCGAGGAAGGCAGCCGTTATTATGCCAGCGCACTTCAAATCCTGCGCCTGTTGGAACAGGCGGCAGATGAAGCGCGAAGCGCGCGGAGCGCTTCCAGCGGCACGGTTCGTATCTCCTGTACGGCCGCCCTCGGCGTCCGGCACATCAGCGGGTTGATCTTCGACTTTCAAGATCGCCACCCTGACATCGCGGTCGATCTCAGCCTGACGGATGAGCGCATTGATCTCATCCGCGAAGGCGTGGACATTGCGCTGCGCCTTGGTCCGCTCACCGACAGCTCGATGAAGCTGCGGGCGATCGGCCAAAGCCGGCGTGTCCTCGTCGCCTCTCCCGCCTATCTGGCAAGCCATGGCCGGCCGGAGACGCCCGAGGAACTCGAGGACCATGAAGGCATCCGCATGTCGAATGTTGCCGGGAGCGAATTCCTCGCGCTCGAACAGGCGGGAGGTGCACGGCACGTCGTGCCTTTCGATGGCCGCCTGCGCGTCGATCATGGGCTCGCTGCGCGCGAAGCCTTTGCCGCGGGGCGCGGCGTCGGTCCCGCCCATATCTGGCTGGTAGACGACCTTCTCGCGGACGGCCGGCTCGAAGCGATCCTGCCTGACTACGCGCCATCGGCCGTGCCGTTGAACATGCTCATTGCGCCCGAACGAAGCGACATTATGCGTGTCAGGCTGCTGGTCGAGTTTCTAGCCGGGGCGATGTTGCGCATCCCCGGCTTAGAGCGGTCACGGACGGGCAGTTAGACCGCCCGCCTGGCGGTTCTTCCAGCGTCCCTGATCAACTGAAAGCATCGAGAGCCAATCACCGACGCCGATCCCGTCTGTTTACAGCGTTGTCAGAGAAATGCTACCGCACTGAGCGCCAACATCTGGCTCTTCGATGAACATGCCCATTCGAGGCCGATGAAGGAGGACACTCCGTTTCATCGCAAACCGAGATCAACTTCTACCTTAATGATCATTTTGGCTAGGTGCAGTCCCCGAGTGCGATGATGCACGATTGATCCTCAGTCGTCAGAAAGAGGATGCGTTATGGGGAGTGTTCTTCACGGGAGCGCCCGCACGACGCGGCGTCTTCGAGCCGAACTCCAAGCGTCGCAAGAAAGTATCCGCTCCCCCGCCGCCGCTATGGCCTGAAGCCCCATGCGCCGATGGGTCCCAAGTCTCCCAAAAGCAGGGTGCTGACGCTGGACGAGGAAGCCATCGTGGTGGCTTTCCGGCAAAGGACGCCGCCGCCATTGGGAGACGTGGCTGCTTGCGAGATACCATCCCGACCTCAGGCGTATCACAATACGGTTTGTCGAGCCGGCTACCGGATGCAGATGAGTTCGAGCCATCGTTGCGGAATATTCACCATGATGCTTTAGATATATCGAATTAAGCAATCAATGATATATTTATTTATAGGCTGTATCCTGTCCCTCGGCGATGGAGAGATATTGCTTTACCGCTGAATACTGCCGCGGGTTTTGCACTGGGAGGTCGGTTCGTCGATAGGAGCGGCGACCGAAGAGGAGAGTTGCGATGAGCGCTTCTGATGTGAAGTTTACGCCAGACATCCTGGTACTCGTTGCCTGTGACGGCAATTCCGAGACTTTGGCCATGGCGACTAACATAAGAAAAGCCGGCTTGTCATGCGTTTGTTTTTCGAATTTCCATACGATGGCGGAGCATTGGCGATATCTCGAACCAGCCATCATCCTTGTCGATGCGGCGGTTGCCGATGAATTTTTCCGCTGCCGCAGCGAGAACGAAGTTTTTCAAGATCTGCCGGTGATCGAAATCGTGTCGCCGGATATCGATAGCCGTGTCAAAGCATTAGCCGCCGGCGCTGTGGATTGCATTGTCAAACCTGTCATAAATGAGGAATTGTTCGCGCGCCTGCGAACGCAACTCGAACTGCAGGCGGCACAAAGGCAGTTCAAGCTCGTCAACATGCAGTTCGCCACAACGCTGGAAAAAATGGGGCAGGGGGTTTGTTTCTTCGATGCGGATCGGCGCCTGGTTCTTTCCAACCGCCGTTATGCTGAAGTCTATGGCATTGAGCCGGAAGCAATAATACCGGGCATGAGATTGGAAGAGATCGCCGAGTTGCGATATGCGGCGGGTGCCTGCCCACCCATCTCCCATCAGGAATATTTGGATTGGTGTGACGCGGTCAATTCGAGCCCTTCTCCGCAAAACTGGTCGGCCGAACTCATGTCCGGAAAGGTCATCCGTGTGCATCATGAGCGTACGGCCGATGGCGGATGGGTATCCACCCACGAGGATGTGACTGAGCACAGAGATGCCGAGAGGCAAATAACCCATCTGGCCTTGCATGATCCGTTGACCGATCTGCCCAACCGGGCAGCGTTGAAGAAAGAACTCGATGTCCTGATTAAAAAAAACAGGGAACAGGACTTTCCGTTCGCGGTGCTGTGCCTTGATCTGGACCGTTTCAAAGAGGTCAATGACCTCTTTGGCCATAATGCCGGCGACCTTCTCTTGTGTACTATAGCCGACCGTTTACGCGCGATATCGGACGAGGCATTCGTTGCCCGGCTTGGCGGCGACGAGTTCATGGTGCTGGCTGAACTCGATGTCAAATTCGCATCGAGCCTCGCGGACCGCATTATTGCATCCCTAAGCGAGGACGCCGATATCGATGGAACCCGAGTCCGGATCGGCGTAAGCATCGGCGTGGCGGTATTCCCGGCAGACGGTGGCAGCGCGGGGGTTCTGATGAGCAATGCCGACGCTGCGCTTTATCGTGCCAAAGCCGAAGGTCGGGGGACAATCCGGTTTTTCGAGCCGCAGATGGACCAATGGCTGCGCGAAAAGCGGTCGTTGCAGCGCGACCTCCACGCCGCTCTCTCGCGGCAACAGCTCGCCGTCGTTTATCAGCCGCAAGCCGACATCGGCGGAGACATAATGGGTTTTGAAGCCCTGCTGCGGTGGCACCATCCGACCCGCGGCAATGTTCCGCCTTCTGTCTTCATTCCGATTGCCGAAGAGAGCAGCCTGATCATCGAACTCGGGGAATGGGTGCTTCGTGCGGCCTGCAAGGAAGCGGCCTCCTGGCCGAACGAGCTGCAGATCGCCGTCAATCTCTCGCCCGTGCAGTTCAAGCACGGTGATCTTTCCAATCTCGTGCGATCCGTTCTTGTCGATACCGGTCTCTCGCCTGATCGGTTGGAGCTCGAAATCACCGAAGGCGTATTGATTGACGATTTCGAGCGAGCAATCGCGACACTCGGGCGTCTCAAGGGGCTCGGCGTGCGAATTGCCATGGATGATTTCGGGACCGGCTATTCCTCTTTGTCCTACCTGCAATCCTTCCCTTTCGATAAGATCAAGATCGATCAGTCCTTCATACGCCAGGCCGGGCAGTCACAATCCGCCGCGATCATTCGTGCGGTTATCGGCCTGGGGCGAGGCCTGGATTTGCCGGTGATTGCCGAAGGCGTTGAATCGGAAGACCAGCTTGCGTTCCTGACCCGCGAAAGTTGTCACCAGGTGCAGGGCTATCTGGTCGGGCGACCGCAGCCGATTTCCGTCTATGCCAGATATGTCGGCCGGGAGGTGCCGGAAATGGATCAGGTTCGATCGAAACGTGACGGTGATCCATTGTCGCAGTGGCGCAAGGAACAATCGAAACGGGGGCTTCCGCAGTCATTGTGATCGTCTCTCCCGATAGGAGGCGCTGCCCTCCGGAGTGAATATCTGAATTATCGCTGCTGCGAACTTAAACGGCATAGATCAGTATTGTTTATTTTAAACAACGCTATGCCAGCGGAGGATTCACGGCAAATTAAGACGGAATATGCATCCTCCGCCTGACTGAATAGCGATGATATCTGGGATCCCTGCGGGGTGTGAAAAGTCAAGAATGACAAGGATAGCTGCGGCGGCACACTTTAAAGACGACAACGAGCGGGCGGATATTTACCACGACGCTATCAATCGACTGTTCGCGTTATCTGGCGGACAGCATCCAGAAAAATTCGCACCGTCCTTCGATCAATTAAAGACAATAGCTGCGCAAGACATCGCAATCAGTAACATGCCGCAAGGAATTTGTGTTTTCAATGCGGAGAAAAGGCTCGCATTCTGCAACAGGCGTTATGCCGAAATCTATCGCCTCGATCCCGAGCAGATCCTCCCCGGGGTAACATTGAGCGAAATCAATACCAGACGCGTTGCCGCTGGGACGTCCCATGTGGATGCCGAGCATTACATGATCGTCAACGAAACAGCTAATTCGGCCACCAAGCCATCTGTACGAATAGTCAAACTTAATGACGGCCGCAGTATTCAAATCTGTCATCAGCGCCTAGCTGACGATGGTTGGGTTGCCACTCACGAAGACATTACCGAGCTAAAAGCCACACGGGTGATCGGCAGCCAGGAAATTTCACTCCAAACGATGATCGATTGGGTGCCGGATTATTTCTGGGCCAAAGACACCGAGAGCCGGTTCGTTGTCGTTAACAGCGCATTTTCCGCGCGCTTCGGCGTGCAAAGCACCTCGGATCTTCTTGGTCGGACGGATTTCGATCTGCATCCACCCGAAATGGCCAGCGCGTTTCGAGCACAGGAACTCGAAATCATGCGTTCCGGGAAGCCGTTGTTCGATCTTGAAGAGCTGCGCATCAGTAAATCTGGCGCACCGAAGTGGCTGCTGACGACGAAGGTCCCGTTGCGCAATGATAGGAATGAAGTCTTTGGGCTTGTCGGAATCTCCAGAGATATCACCGACCGCAAGTTCGCAGACCTTCTGCGCGATGGACAAGCACAAGTGCTGGAAATGATCGCGACCGGCGCACCCTTGGAACGCGTGCTTGAAGATATAGCCCGTTTGGTGGAAAGCCTATCACAGGGGATATTCTGTTCCGTCATGCTGGTTGACGACACGAAGAGTCACCTGAGATGCGTCGCTGCACCAAGCTTGCCCGCCGCTTTCGCGAAACACCTGGACTGCGTTCCCGTCGGCGAGAAGGCGGGATCGTGTGGAACTGCCGTTTATCGTCGCGAAGCGGTGGTCGTTGCGGATATCGCGCACGATCCGCTATGGGACGAGTGCCGCCATCTGCCCCTGGCGTACGGACTTCGCTCATGCTGGTCCATGCCGATCCTGTCCCATCAAGAAAATGCACTGGGGACGTTTGCGCTCTATTCGGGGGCTCCGCGCGAACCTACCAGGAGCGAGCTGGATCTCGTTAGGACAGTCGGCCGGCTTGCCGACATTGCCATGCAGCGCAAACTGGCTGAAGAGCGTATCAGCTTCATGGCGCACCATGACAGTTTAACCGGACTACCCAACCGTACCCTATTGCAGGAGCGTTTGCCCGCCGCGCTCCTTGAAGCCGAGCGGTTGGGTCATCGCGTGTCGGTGGTATTTATCGACCTTGACAATTTCAAGGTCGTCAATGACAGCCTCGGTCACAATGCCGGTGACGAACTCCTCAAAGCTGCCGCCGCCAGGATGCAGAAAGTTGTTGGACCCGCTGATATGGTCGTCCGCCTTGGCGGAGATGAATTTGTCGTCGTCTTCACTCAGCAGTGTGCAGACACGGCTGCGATCCTGGAAAAAGTGCGTGTCATCCAAAACGCATTGGCTCAATCCATTGAAATAAATGGATACGACTACAGGATTGCATGCAGTATAGGGATTGCCAATTATCCGAATGACGGAACCAATGCCGATACTTTGATAGCAAATGCAGATGCTGCGATGTATCAAGCCAAGGAAAGCGGCCGTGACCGCTTCAAACTCTATAAACCGGATTTTAGCGTAGAGGTGCAAGAGCGCTTTTTATTGCTTGAAACCTTGAAGATTGCGGTTGAGCGATCTGAATTCTCGCTTGTCTATCAACCGCAGATGAAACTGTCCACAAATACCGTTTTTGCCGCTGAAGCTCTGATCCGCTGGCACCATCCACAACTCGGATCCGTACCTGCGGCACGTTTCATCCCTTTGGCGGAAGAGAGCGGCCTCATCGGACCGATCGGTGATTGGGCGTTGCGAGAGGCCTGCCGGCAGAACAAGGCCTGGCAGAATGCCGGCTATCCGAAGATCGTCGTTTGCGTCAACGTCTCCGCCCGACAGTTTCATGAGAATGATCTCGTTGCGTGCGTCGCCAGTGCTTTGCAGGCAAGCGGACTGGAGCCGGAATATTTGGAACTAGAGCTGACCGAAGGCCTGATCATGCGTGACGTTCCACGGGCAGTCCGGACGATGGAACATTTGCGATCGCTGGGAGTAAGCTTGGCGATTGATGATTTTGGCACGGGATACTCGAACCTCAGTGCCCTAAAAAACTTTCCGGTTTCCCGGTTGAAAATCGATAAATCCTTTATCGCCGATCTGTCGGACAATGAGAGCGGCTGTTCCGTTACGGCCGCCATTGTTTCACTAGGGCAAAAGCTGAAGCTGGATGTTGTGGCCGAGGGCGTGGAAACGCTCGAGCAGCTTGAGTTCTTGCGCGAGAATAATTGCGACAGCATCCAAGGATATTATTTCGGACGACCTGTTCCCGCAGTGGAGTTCGAGGCTACGTGGAATCGACCGAGCGCTTGACCCAGGAAACCGATTTGGGCCTTGCCGTCTCAATCAAGGATGCTACCCACGTTACGCCGATGCCGTGTTCAGCGGAGAAAGCCCCTCCGATTGCACCAACAATCCGCGTCGCGCGAGGTTGCGCATCAGATGCGAGGCGCCGAAGGTCCAGGGCGGACACTCGGTCGATAGCAGCACGCGGTTCTTCAGCGATCCCAGCTTTTCGTTGGAGATGGTGACGATGTCGCCGACCTTGTGGGTAAAGCCCTGGCCGGGCGTGTCGCGATCTTCGACGGGGGCAAACAGCGTTCCCATGAACAGCACGAAGCCGTCGGGATACTGATGATGGCGGCCGACGGTTTGCGAGACGAGGTCGAGCGGATCGCGGCTGATTTCCTTCATCGATGAGCGCCCGTGCAGCACATAGCCATCCTCGCCTTCGACCTTGAGGTCGAGATCGGCATTGCGCACGTCATCCAGATCGTAGGTTTCGTCGAATAGGCGAATAAAGGGGCCGATCGAGCAGGAGGCGTTGTTGTCCTTGGCCTTGCCGAGCAGCAGTGCGGAACGCCCTTCGACATCGCGCAGGTTGACGTCGTTGCCGAGGGTGGCGCCCTTCACACGGCCCTGGCTATCGACGGCAAGCACGATTTCCGGTTCGGGATTGTTCCACTTGGAGATCGGATGCAGGCCGACATCCGCGCCCGGTCCGACCGAAGACATGACCTGCGATTTGGAAAAGACTTCCGCATCCGGCCCGATACCGACTTCGAGATATTGCGACCAGACGCCTTCTTCGATCAGCGCTGCCTTGACCTTGGCTGCCTCGGGCGAGCCGGCCTTCAAGTTGCGCAGGCTGTCGCCGATCAGTGCTGTTACCTTGCCGCGGATCGCTTCGGCAAGATCCGGATTGCCGGCGGCGCGCTCTTCGATGACGCGCTCCAGCATCGAACGGGCAAAGGTGACGCCGCAGGCCTTGATCGCCTGCAGATCGATGGGTGCAAGAAGGTGGATGGCCGAGTGATCGGCCTTGGTGGCCAGCAGATCGTCAAGCTTGGCGATGGCTTCGCCGTTCTGCGCATGGACGAAGCCGACCGGATCTTCCTTCTCCAGCAGGTCGCGCATGGTCGGCGCGTCCTTCGAGGTGATATCGTATAGCGTGCCATCGCGAACGGTGACGAGAGCAGGGCCTTCCACATCGGGGCGCCAGATGCGGCCGACAAAGGTTCCTGTGGTGAATGTATCTGAGCTCGCCATATCGTTCGTCTCCTCCAAACTGCGTGTGTTTTCTAACCCAGGCGAATGTGCTTTGCCATGGGTTATCGAGGCGATATTCGCCCGCGTTTTGGATTTTCATTTTCTCCGCTGCGGCAAAGACGTAAGGCCCCGCGGCAGCGCCGCGAGGCCTTTTGGGCCGCAAGCCGGGAGAGAGTTGGCTTCAGGCGGCCTGAACCTTGCGATTGCCGCGCGCCCATTCCGGCAGCCAATCGCCGTGGGCCGCCAGCAATTCATCGACCAGCGACCAGATCTGATCGAGATCGAGTTCGGCTGCCGTGTGCGGATCCATCATCGCGGCGTGATAGATGTGCTCGCGGTTCTCGGTCATCAAAGCCTTCACCGTCAGTTCCTGCACGTTGATGTTGGTGCGGATCAAGGCCGTCAGCTGCGGCGGCAGATCGCCGACATAGGTCGGCTGGATGCCGGAGGCATCGACGAGGCAGGCGACTTCGGCTGCGCAATTGAACGGAAGCGAGGTGATGCAGCCATTGTTGCGGACGTTGCCGTAGATCACCGAGGGTTCGCCGGTCCAGACCGAATTGATGATCGAGGAGGCATATTCCTTCGATTGCTTGACTTCGATCTTTTCCGCCGTGCGATATTCCTCCGCCTGGCTCTTCCAGCGCGCCACCTGTTCGATGCAGCGCTTCGGATATTCGTCGAGCGGAATGCCGAACTTTTCGATCAGGTCCTCGCGGCCTTCCTTGATGAAGTAGGGCGTATATTCGGCGAAATGCTCGGAGCTTTCGGTGACGAAATAGCCGAGCCGGGTCAGCATCTCGTAGCGCACCTTGTTCGGGCAGCGCGGGTTCCAGCCGGGCTTCGGTGCGCGCCCTTCACGATAGGCGCGGACGAGATCCGGATAGAGGTTGCGGTAGGAGCCGTCAGCCTGGCGATGCTCGAATTCGAGGTAGAAGGCCATGTGGTTGATGCCGGCGGAGCGATAGCGGATCTCGTCGTAGGGAATGTCGAGATCATGCGCCAGTTCCATGGCCGTGCCCTGCACGGAATGGCAGAGCCCCACCTGCTTGATCGTGGGGTACTTCTCGCCGATCGCCCAGGTATTGATTGCCATCGGGTTGACATATTGCAGCATGATCGCATTCGGGCAGACGGCGAGCATGTCCTCGCAGATCTTCCACAGATGCGGAACCGTGCGCAGGCCGCGCATGATGCCGCCAACGCCGAGCGTGTCGGCAATCGTCTGGCGCAGGCCGTATTTCTTCGGCACCTCGAAATCGGTGACGGTGCACGGCTCGTAGCCGCCGATCTGGAAAGCAACGACGACGAAGTGGGCGCCATCCAGTGCCTTGCGCTGGTCGGTAAAGGTCTCGACCGTCGCCGGAGCGCCGAGCGTCGAAGCGAGCTTACGGGCGACGATGGCGCTCTCCTCCAGCCGCTGCGGATTGATGTCCATCAGCGCGATCCTCGCACCGGCAAGTGCTGGGCGCTGTAAGACGTCGCCGATGATATTCTTCATGAAGACGGTCGAGCCGGCTCCAATGAATGTGATCTTGGGAGTGCCTGTCATTTCGAAATCTCCTGAATGCTATGAAGCCACCTCGAACGCCGCTCTGACGAGGCGTTCGGTGTAAGCGGTCTTGGGATGGGACAGAACTTCGTCGACCGGCCCTTCTTCCATGATCTTGCCGTGCTGCATGACGATCACGCGATGACAAAGGGCGCGGACGACCTTGAGGTCGTGCGAGATGAAAAGGTAGCTCAGACCCCGCTCGTCCTGCAGCTTGCGCAGGAGGTCGATGATTTGGGCCTGGACCGAGAGATCGAGAGCCGAGGTCGGCTCGTCGAGCAGGATGAATTCCGGTTCGAGCGCGATGGCACGGGCAATGGCGATGCGCTGGCGCTGGCCGCCGGAGAACTCGTGCGGGAAGCGCGAGAGAATGTTGGCCGGCATGCCGGCGCTGACGAGCGCTTCCTTGACGCGTTCCGACCGCTCGGCCTTGCTGGCGCCGATATTGTTGACCACCAGTCCCTCGCAGATGATCTGGCCGATGGTCATGCGCGGATTGAGCGACGAGAACGGATCCTGGAAAACGATCTGCATACGGGATCGCAAGGGCCGCATCTCGGCGCGGGACCTGCCATGAATGGCCTGCCCGCCGAAGAAGATCTCGCCGCTATCGGCATCGATAAGGCGCAGAAGCGCTTGGCCGAAGGTGGTCTTGCCGGAGCCGGATTCGCCGACCAGCCCGAGTGTTTCGTGGCGGCGCAGTTCCAGATCGAGGCCGTTGACGGCGACGAGCTCGCGCATGTCGGGCTTGAAGAAGCTCCCGTGCTTCATCATGAAGGCAACCTTGACGGACTTGCCCTTAAGTATCGTATCGCAATCCGGCGGCAGCGGTTTTGCCCGCCCGCGCGGTTCCGACGTCAGGAGATGCCGCGTATAGGGATGCTGCGGTTGCGCAAAGAGCGCCTCGGTCGTGTTGTGCTCCCGCATTTCGCCATGCTGCATCACATAGACGTAGTCGGAAAACTGGCGCACCACCGTCAGATCGTGCGTGATCAGGATGACAGCCATGCCGAGCTGTTTCTGCAGATCGCGGATGAGGTTCAGGATCTGCGCCTGCACGGTCACGTCGAGCGCTGTCGTCGGCTCGTCGGCGATCAGTACGTCCGGATCGTTGGCAAGCGCCATGGCGATCATGACGCGCTGGCGCTGACCACCCGAGAGCTGATGCGGATATTGCTTCAGACGTGCTTCCGGGTCGGGGATCTGCACCTGCTTCAGCAGATCGAGTGCCCTTTTTTCGGCGTCGCGTCGGCTGACCTTGCGATGAACGCGGATCGCTTCGACGATCTGACTGCCGATGGTGTAGATCGGATTGAGCGAACTCATCGGCTCCTGGAAAATCATCGAGATGCGGTCGCCGCGCAGCTGCCGGCGGGCGCGCTCCGAGAATTTCAGGACATCTTTGCCGTCATAATGGATGGCGGATTTGTCGGAAACGACGGCGCGTTTGGTCAAAAGCCCCATCACCGTGCGGGCCGTGACCGATTTTCCGGAGCCGGATTCGCCGACGATGGCGATGGTCTCGCCGCGATAGAGCTGGAAGGAAATATCCTTGACGGCATCGACCACGCCGTCCTCGACTTTGAACTTGACGGCGATATTGCGGGCATCGATGACGGGTGCGACGGCTCTTTCGCCGGCGTCGAAGCGCGTGTCCGGAGCGAAGGGGTTGACGAGTGCGAGAACCATATCCGTTCTCCTCTCAATAGGGATCGATCGCGTCGCGCAGTCCGTCGCCAAGCGCATTGAAGGCGAAGACGGTGGCGAGAACGAAGGCGACGGGCGAGAGAATCCAGGGATAAGAACCGATGACCGAATAGGTCGACGTATCCTGCAGCATCAGACCCCATGAGATCAGCGGCGGCTTGACGGCAAAGCCCAGGAAACCCAGGAAGGATTCGAGCAGAACCACGCTCGGGATCGCAAGCGTCACGGCGACGATGACGTGGCTCATGACGTTCGGGAAGATGTGCTGCAGGATGATGCGCCGGTCGGTCGCTCCGATCGCCATTGCTGCGCGCACATAATCGATCCTCGCCAATGCCAGCGTCTTGCCGCGTACCTCGCGTGACATCTGCGCCCAGCCGAGTGCGGACATGACGATGATGACGAAGGAAAGAAAGACATTGGTCGGCGCCGTCACGGGGATCAGCGAGGTCAAAGCCAGATAGAGCGGCACTTGCGGGAAGGCGAGAACGATCTCGACAAAACGCTGGATCCAGGCGTCGACCGCACCACCGAAATAACCGGAGATCATGCCGATCGTGGTGCCGACGATGGTGACGATGGCAACCACGGTCAAGGCGATCATCAGCGAGATGCGTGAACCATAGATGGCACGCGACAGAACATCCCGGCCGAACTTGTCGGTGCCGAGAAAGTGCACCGGACCGCCGTCGGTCGCGCCGAAGAGATGCCGATTGCCGGGGATCAGGCCGAACATATGGTAGGGATCGCCCTTGACGAAGAAACCGAGAAGGCGGGGATGATCGTAGTCCGGACCGACGATCGGCTGGAACGTGACCGGATCGAGATCGGTCGTTTCGGCGAGTGCGTAAACCCGGGGCTGCAGGACGATATTGCCGTCCTTGTCATGAAAGCTGATGACCTGCGGCGGCGCAAAGCCGGTATCGGTCGCCTTGGGATCGAGCGGCGCGACGAATTCGGCAAAGACCGCCATCAGCAGGAGCAGGACGACGAGAACAAGGCCGCACATGCCCGTCCAGGACCGCTTCAGGCGGCGCCAGACCAGTGCGATATAGCTTTCGCCGCCGCTCTTGTGCTTGATCTTTTCTTCCGGCGCTGGCGGGGAGTTGCTGAAGGCGAGCATTAGTGGATCCCTCCCTGTTGACGCACGCGCGGATCGAGTAGCGCAAGCAACATGTCGGCAATGATATTGCCGATGATGAGGGTTGCCGAAAGCACCATCATGAAGGTTGCTGTGACATAGACGTCGCCGACTGCCATGGAGCCGACGATGGCCGGTCCGACCGTCGGCAGTGTGAAGATGATCGCAGTCTCGATTTCACCCGTCAGCATATAGGGGAGTACTACGCCCTGATACATGATCAGCGGATGCAACGCGTTCGGCACGGCATGGCGCATGACCACGGCACCGCCGGAAAGACCCTTCGCACGCGCGGTCTCTACATATTGGGCGTTCAGCGTGTCGAGAAGATTGCCGCGCATGACGCGCATATTGTAGGCGAGACCGCCGAACGTGGCGATCGCGACGACCGGCCAGACATGCTTGACCAGATCGGCGAACTTGGCCCACGACCAGGGCGCACCGCCATATTGCGGCGAGAAGAAGCTGCCGATCTCGGAGACGTTTAGCTGGAAGACGAGGATATAGACGATGACCAGCGCCATCAGGAAGCGCGGCACCGTCATGCCGAGAAAGGAGATACCCGAGAGGAGGCTGTCGATCCAGCTATATTGCCGTGTCGCCGCCCATATGCCGAAACCGATGCCGAGAACGGATGCGAAGATATGGCAGACCAGCGCAAGAGCCAAGGTGCGCGGCAGGCGCTCTCCGACGACATCGGCGACAGGCTTGTTGTAGAACATGCTGTAGCCGAAATCGCCCTTGGTGACGATACCGCTGATCCAGTTGACGTATTGAACGACCAGCGGCTTGTCGAGCCCATGTTCGCGGCGGTAAATTTGCGCTTGTTCGTCGGCTTGTGCGAAGGATGCACCACCCTGGTTCATCAATTGCGAGCGTATGTAATCAGCATAGTCGCCGGGTGGCGCCTGAATGATCGCAAAGGTCACCACGCTCAGGATGAAGAGCACCGGTATGGCGGAGGCTATTCGCACGAGCAGGAATCGCAACATCGGACGGTTCGCTTCTCTTGATGCTGTAGACGGTCTCGCCCCATCGGGATGATTACGCCAGCGGTTCAATTTTATCCCGGCGATAGCTGATCGCTGGATGTTTCAAGTCCCATGGCAACCGGCATCATACCGGCTGCCATGGGATGTTTCATGCGATCTTACTTGATCGGACCGGCGCTGCCAGGAGCACCCGGAAGCTCTTCGGGGAAGAGTTCGTACTTGCCCTGTTTGTCAGCCGCGACCCAAAGACGCTCGCGGATGATCGAATCCTCTGCCCAATTGAACAGGAAGATCGGCGTGCCCGGAGGAACGTTGGAGAAGCGCTTGTTGATGATCAGTGCACCTGGATATTCGGTCAGACCGATATTGTAGAGGTGTCCCGTCGAGATCTTCTGGAACTGCTTCATCAAAGCCACGCGTTCGTCGTTATCCTTCGATGTCGTGAATTTGCTGACGACAGTTACCATGTCCTTTTCGAAGGGCATGAGATCGACCGTGCCATCCGCACCCGCACGATGGTTCCAGCTCGTGCGAGGACCGACAGGTGCAAGCTGCTCGGTATTCTGGACAACCGAGGCGAGCTCCGTACTGTTACGTCGAACCATCCAATCGAAACGGCCGCCATAGTTGGCATCGTCACGCTTGGGTCCGTCGAGGGCGTTGATGATGACGCGCAGCCCGAGCTTCTCCATCTGGCCAACGACGCCTTCGGCCAGGCTCTTGTCGGTGGTGTAATCGTTGCTGACCAAAAGCGTGATCTCGACGTCCTTGCCGCCGTTGACGCCTGCCGGGAAATTGACGATGCCGTCGCCGTCGGTATCTTTCAGACCAGCCTTCGCAAGCTCGGCCTTGGCGGCGGCGAGATCGAACGGATAATAGACGGTCGAATTGCGATCATAGAAACTGCTGCCGGAAGATAGGCCACCCGGATAGATCGCCGTGAACGGACCCTTGACGAGAGATTCGCCGAGAGCCTTGCGGTCCAGCGCCATCGTGACAGCCTTGCGGAAGTCCTCGTTGCGGTTCAGATCGCGAACGGCCTGCGCACGCGGATCGGGATTGCCCCAGCCATTGGCGGAGAAATTCATCTGCAGATTATAGCCGATGAGGCGAGGGCCAAAGGCAAGACGAGCAGGGGCATCGGGCTGTGCGGCGCGTTTCAGCGACGCGACGAAATTTTCCGGCTGCTCCAGGTTCGAAAAGTCGCCGGAGCCGGCAACAGCCTGCACGTCACGGTCTGCCCAGGTCGAGAGCTTGTAATGCAGCTCATTGAGATAGGGCAGCTGATTGCCCTTTTCGTCGACCTTCCAATAATACGGATTGCGGCGCAGGACGATGATGTCGTCTGGCCTGTATTCGACCGGTACCCAGGCACCCATGACAGGAATGTTCATATATTCCGGCGGGAAGGCGTTCTTGAACTGGTCGTAGGTGTTCTTGGAATATTTCGGGTGCTGCGGCTTCAGGATATGCGATGGTCCCGGGCAGAAATTCGGATAGGCCATCGTGTAGAGATATTGCTTCGGGAAGGCATCCTTAAAGGTCCATTCGACGGTGTAATCGTCGATCTTCTTCAGGGTCGTTCCCTCGCCGAAGGCTTCCGGCGAAGCGCCGCCACCGAGCGGCGAGACGTTCGGGTCGATGACCTCGTCATCCCAGTAGAACATGATGTCGTCGGCGTTGAATGGGACGCCGTCGGACCATTTCGCACCCTCGATCAGGTGCATGGTGAGCTTGTGACCGTCTGGCGACCATTCCCAACCCTTGGCAAGGTTCGGCAGCGGTTCGGTATCCTTCGCCTCGACCTGGAAGAGGGGAGCCGTGCGCGTCAGGCACTCCGAAAGGGCGATGTCGATGCCGCCCCAGCCCTGGGTCTGCCCGGCACCGTAGTTCCAGCCTTCCGGCCGCCCGCCGATAACATGGCGCATGGTGTCGCCGTAGACGCCGATACCATCGGGCATGTTGCCGGTCTTGAAGACCAGCGGCTCCTTCGGCAAGCGATCCTTGACGGGCGGCAGCTTGCCGGTCTTGACGAACTTGTCCGTGACCCAGGCGGGCTCGTGATATTCCGGCAGCGCCTTGAACTCCAGGATGGAGTTGCGCTCGACATATTTGATCTTGCCTTCAGCCGGAAAAACCGGCGGAACAGGCGGCACTGTCGGTTCGGCTGCATAGGCGCTGATGGCGATCGCGGATGTGGCAATCGTCAATGCGGCCAGAAGGCCGATCGGTCGAAAATGTCTCATCTTCTTCTCTCTCCCAATATCGCGAGCTTTCCGTTCGAGGCGTCGCGTTCCTCCCGTAAAACGGAAGACGGCCGGCTGCGGCGGGCTATCCCCTTCTGATCCCGCCACAGCCTTGTCTTCCGATCTCAGATGTTCGTCAGCCGGCCTGCTTCAGTGCGGCCTTCTCTGCCCGCAATTCTTCGATCGAGCGTACATTGCGGCTTGCTGCACCTTTCCAATCGCGCGTCTTGACCTTGCCCTGCGACAGGCGCTCCTTCGCCCCATCGACCGCGTGGGCATATTGCGGCAGCCAACGCGCCTCGGCGACGACCATTTCATCGACCATCTGCCAGACCTCCTCCGGCGTGGCGACGGCGCCGACCAGCGGGTCGTGCAGGACGGCAAGTTTCAAGAGGTCGATATCGCCGCTGATGGCGGCATGGACCGACATACGCTGAACGTTGATCGAGGATATGCAGGTGGCGGCACATGCTTCGGGAAGCGTGATGCCTGCCACCATGTTGATGCCGAAGCGATCGACGAAACCAGGCGATTCGATAATGGCATCGGCAGGTAGATTGGTGATGACGCCATCGTTCTTGACGTTGAAATGGCCGCGATAGACGCGATTGGTTTCCAGCGCTTCGAGAATATGGCTCGCATGTTCGTTGGAGCGGCGGGCCGGGTCGATCGGCTGCGACGCGCTGTCGAGGATCTGCTGGAATTCCGTCTCGAACCAGTTGCGTGTTTCGGTCGAATGGCGCAGATAGCCGCCCGTCTCGCCATGGATCCAATCCGACATGTCGATCCATTTGCTGATCTCATCCGGGCGCTTGCGATACCAGGGCAGGTATTCCGACAGGTGGCCGTTGCTCTCGGTCGAATAGACGCCAAAACGCTTGAGAACGTCGATACGCAGCTTTTCCTGCTGCGAATAGACCGGATGCGCCTCGAAGGCGGCGATCAGCTCATCCTTGCCGATCTTGCGGCCTTTGAAGCGCAGATCGACGAACCAGGTCTGGTGGTTGATGCCCGAGCAGATATAGTCGAGTTCGCGCTTGTCTTTCGCACCGAGCACTTCGGCAATCTGTTCGGCGCCGTGCTGCACGCCGTGGCAAAGGCCGATCGTGTCGACCTTGCCGTACTCGATCGCAGCCCAGGTGTTCATCGCCATCGGGTTGGCATAGTTCAGGAACTTGGCGCCGCTCTCGGCGACTTCACGGATGTCCTTGCAGAAATCGAGAATGACCGGAATGTTGCGCTGGCCGTAGAGAATGCCGCCGGCGCAGATGGTATCGCCCACGCACTGGTCGATGCCGTATTTCAGCGGAATGCGGATATCCTCGGCGTAAGCCTCCAGCCCGCCGACACGGACGCAGCTGATGATATAGCGCGCACCTTCCAGCGCTTTGCGGCGGTCCGTGGTGGCGGTCACGCGCGTCGGCAGCTTGTTTGCCTCGACGATCCGGTCGAGGATCGCCTTGATCATCGTCAGATTGTGCTCACTCACGTCCGTCAGCGCGAATTCGACGTCGCGGAATTCCGGAACGCACAAAATGTCGGTGAACAGCTTTTTCGTGAAGCCGACGCTGCCAGCGCCGATGATAGCGATTTTGAAACTCATGATCCTCACCTTCAAGTCGATCGAGCAGGCAGCGGCAGGGGAGATGGCAAGATTTTCGGCCCATGGCCGCATCGATTGCGAAAGGGGCCGAAATTGCGATTTTTCCTCCGATCGCCGTTCCTCGCCGGCGAGCATGCGCTGTTTTCTGGCGGGATTATGCCTATAATCATCGAGGCGAACAGAGAACTATTATGCTTTTGAGGGTAATTTTGTGCTGCGAGAATTGATCGATAACGGACAGGTCATGCGGACGGTTTCCCTGCCGCGTGGACGCCACCGATTGCACGCCATGCCGACCAGTGCGGGATATGAAGTCCGGCAGGACGAACCCTATGATTGGGATGGACGGCGCCGCGGCTTGACGCCGTTCACCGTGCTGCAGCACACGATCAGCGGCACTGGCCGGCTGCGCTATGAGAACCGCAGCTATCGCGTCAATTCCGGCGAAACGCTGCTCGTTCTCGTACCGCACAATCATCGTTACTGGCTGGAGAAAGGGGAACGCTGGGAATATTTCTGGATCTCGATGAACGGCGAGGAAGCGCTGCGCATTCACCGGTTGATCCTGGCGGCCGCCGGTCCGGTGTTGAAACTGCAGCAGGCGACGATCGATCATCTTGCCGATTGCAGCCTTCGGCTCGTCAAGGGCGCCACGACGCCGGCTTCGGCGTCGGCAATCGCCTATGAGGCGGCCATGGCGCTCTATGACGATGTTTTCGGCTCGCATGCCTTTGCCGCCGACCGCTCGGTCATGCAGGTCGTCATCGACCACATCAACACCAATCTCGACAAGCCGCTGCCTGTCGAAGAGCTTGCGAAGGTGAGCGGTCTCAGCCGCGCGCATTTCTCGCGCGTCTTTGCCGAGAGCGAAGGCGTGCCGCCGGCGGAATTCGTGCTACAGCAGCGCATGCAGCGCGCGGCGAAGCTGTTGACGAAGGCTGCCTTCATCCCGGTCAAGGAAGTGGCGATCATGTCGGGCTTCGACGATGCCAATTATTTCTCTAAGGTGTTTCGCCGCATCTACGGCATCAATCCGACGGAATTCCGCACGACAGGCATGTATGCCGCTGTGCGCAGCCCGGTCGAGGAGGCGAAGAACGGACGTAGCCGTTAGGTCATACAAGGCTGCTCTGATTGCTGCGGTTCGCTCGTCCGGGAAAATGAAATCTGTCAACCGGTCGCATTGCGCAACGGCGGCGAGCCTGTATAGATATCGCCCCGCGGCGTCCATGCCCGCCTCGCCGCGCGTGATTTTCCAAGCAACATCTGTTCGTCACCCGATGCGACGGGCTTAATCGATAGGATTGAATATGCGTTCTGTTGTCGCCTTCAACGAATCCTGGACGTTTCGCGAAGGATTTTCGCCCGAGGATGCCGGTCGCCTGCAGCAGGGGCAGAGTGTCACGCTACCGCATACGGCCGTCGAACTGCCCTTCAACTATTTCGACGAGAAATCCTATCAGCGCGCCTTCACCTATCAGAAGATAGTCAGATGGGAGGAGATGTTTGCCGGGCGCGAGGTATCGCTGATCTTCGATGCGGCGATGGCCGATGCCGCCGTCTATCTGAACGGCGAGGAGATTGTTGCCCACAAGGACGGCTATACGCCCTTCGAGGCCCGCTTGACCGGCCGTTTGCGTCAGGGCGAGAACCTCATCACAGTCAAGATCGACGGTAGCGAGAACCCCAAGATCCCGCCTTTCGGCGGCCGGATCGACTATCTGACCTATGCGGGGATCTATCGCGATGTCTGGCTGAAGGTTGCCGCACCCGTCTCGGTCGCCAACATCAAGGTCGAGACGGCGGATGTCCTTTCCGACCGTAAATCCGTGACGGTGCGCTGCGACATCTCCAACCCGCAAAATCTTGCTTTCAAGGGCCTCGTGAAAATTACCCTGCGGTCCGCCGATGGCGTGGCCATCGCATCGGGCGAGGCCGAGACCTCCGGTGAAAGCGTGAAGCTCGACTTCGCCGGCCTTTCAGGCATTCCGCTTTGGGAGCTGGACAATCCCGTCCTCTATTCGGCAGAGGTGGAGCTTACGAGCGACCGCGGAACGGACCGTCTTGCTGCGACTTTTGGCTTCCGTACTGCAAGCTTCACGGCCGAAGGCTTCCTTTTGAACGGCAAGGCGCTGAAGCTGCGCGGCCTCAACCGCCATCAGGCCTTTCCCTATGTCGGCTACGCGATGGGGCGCTCGGCCCAGGAGCGCGATGCCGAAATCATGAAGCGGACGCTGAAATGCAACATCGTGCGCACCTCGCATTATCCGCAGTCGAAATGGTTCCTCGACCATTGCGACCGTATCGGCCTGCTGGTCTTCGAGGAAATTCCCGGCTGGCAGCATATCGGCGATAAGGAATGGCAGCAGGAATCGATCCGCAATGTGCGCCGCATGATCGAGCGCGACTGGAACCATCCCTCGATCGTCATCTGGGGCGTGCGCATCAACGAATCCCAGGATTCTCATGATTTCTACGTCGAGACGAACCGGCTTGCACGCGAACTCGATCCGACGCGCCAGACCGGCGGCGTCCGTTACATCACCGAGAGCGAAATGCTCGAGGATGTCTATACGATGAATGATTTCATCCTCGGCAACGAAGAGCTGCCCGGCGCCAACCGGCCGCGCACGCCGCTGAGACCGCAGCAGGAAAATACCGGCCTTTCCAAGAACGTCCCCTATCTGATCACCGAATTCGGCGGGCATATGTATCCGACGAAAATCTATGATCAGGAGCAGCGCCAGGCCGAGCATGTACGCCGGCATCTGGAAGTTCTGAACGCCGCCTATGGCGATCCGTCGATATCAGGCGCCATCGGCTGGTGCATGTTCGACTACAACACCCACAGCGATTTCGGCTCGGGCGACCGTATCTGCTACCACGGCGTCATGGACATGTTCCGCGAACCGAAATTCGCGGCCTACGTCTATGCCAGCCAGTGCGAACCCGCCGAACAGGTCGTCATGAAACCGGTGACGATCTGGGCGCGCGGCGAGCGCAATATCGGCGGTGCCCTGCCGCTCATCGTTCTCACCAATTGCGACGAGGTCGAGCTGCGTTACGGTTCGCTGACCAAGCGCCTCGGTCCCGACCGGGAGACCTTTCCGCACCTGCCCCATCCGCCGGTCGTCTTCGATCATCGTTCCTTCACGCCGGACGAGCTCGGCGTCTGGGGCATGGAGTGGGAGGACGTGCGTTTCACCGGCTACATCGGCGGCAAGCCGGTGGTCGAGCAGCATATGGTCGCCAATCCGCTGCCGACCTCGCTTCAGATCGAAGCCGATGCAGACACCTTGCGCGCAGACGAGCGCGACACGGTGCGTGTCATCGTGCGTGCGCTCGACCAGGCAGGCTCGCGTCTCTCTTTCCTCAATGAAGCCATCACGATCAAGGTCGATGGTCCGGCCAAGATCATCGGGCCGCAAACCGTCCCATTCCAGGGCGGAACGGCTGGGTTCTGGCTGCAGGCAACGGGAGAGGCGGGCGCCATCAAGCTCGAAGTCTCGTCCCCGCGCTTTGCCGGCCAAAGCGTGAGCTTTACGGCAAAATAACCGGCCTGCTGGCTCTCCCCTCAGGCGGCGGAGCCGGCAACTTCGCCCGCACCTTGCGGGATCGACTGCAGTAGCGTCTGCCGCGCCGAGGCGAGGTGCTGGCGGCAGGCAGCGTTGATCCTCCGCTGGTCGCGGGATTGCAGCGCTTCTATGTAGTCGAGATGCTCGTTTACGGCGCGTGCATTGCGTTCACGGGCGAGCGCCTTGTTCCATTGATAGTGATAGTGAAAGACGATGGCGATGACGTCGTAGAAATCGGCGATGAAACGATTGTTCGAGGCGCGATGGATGAGCAGGTGAAACTTCTCGTCGAGACGCGAGAAATCGCGGTAATGGGCATCGAAATCCCTGAGCAGCGCATGATGCTCCCGTTCGATTGTTTTCAAGTCCTCCCAGGCACGATGATTGGCGGGTAGGCGGCCGAACTCGGCCGCGGAATGCAGCTCGAACATTTCGCGCACATCGGCGAGCTCCAATGCGAATTCGCTGGTGAAGCCCTTGAGGATCCAATGGCTGTTCGGCCGCTTTTCTATGAGGCCGAAACGGCTGAAACGAATGAGAAATTCACGCACGACAGACGTGCCGGTGCCGATTTCCCGCGCCAACTCAAGCTCGTTGATCTGCATGCCCGGCTGCGCCTCGTCCGACATGATGCGCATCATGAAGCTGCGTTCGACGATGTCGTGCAATGAATCGGTTTCTTCCTTCGGAAATAGATCGTCCTCCGCCGGCAGGCGCAGCACCGTCTTCTGCCGCTTGTTCCAGAGAATGATCCCGGCGTCACTTAGTCGCATGAGGATTGCTCGCGCCGTGCTGCGGCTCACGCCGAGTTCGGCTGCTATTTCAGGCTCGCTAGGCAGCTCGGTATCGGGCTTCAGGCGCGCCGCGTAGCGATTGTACGCCTCCTTGAAGAGCGTTTTTTGCCTTGCCATTTCCCCCTCGCATATCGCCGCCGCTCTTTATCGGCGGCGCTGTCTGAACCATGTATCAATGGCGGTCAATTGCAGGAGTTCTGCCGAAACCGCTGCTTCCGCCACCTTCCGGGACGACCGCATGATTTCCTCGTTGACACCCAAATGTTTATTGTAGATAAAAAACAAAATCAATCGGCGACGGATGATGGAATATCATGTAACATCAATGGCAGGGAGGCGATGGAAATGACAACGCTTGAAACCTGCGGGAGGAGTGCAATTGTCGATCGAAGGCGCGGTTCCTTTGCCCACGCCAACGGTAGACACTGCGCAGCATGACGATGGCGACCCCGTCGAGCCGTATACGTCGGGACTTGAAATGACAGTCATCACAAGGGAGAGGTGATGAAGACAGGAACAATCGGCAGGACGGGGCTTGAGGTCACCGAGATCAGCTTCGGCGCTGCGGCGCTCGGCGGTCTTTACCGCACCTGCCCGCGCGACCAGGCGATGGCGACCCTGCAGGCGGCCTGGGATGGCGGTATCCGCTATTTCGATGTCGCGCCCTGGTATGGCTTGGGCCTCGGCGAGCGCCGCGTCGGCGATTTCCTGCGCGATCAGCCGGATGACAGCTATGTGCTTTCGACCAAGGTCGGCCGTCTCATGCGTCCGGTGCCGACCGACAAGGTGCCGAATTACGGCTATGTCGATCCTCTGCCCTTCGACGCCGATTATGATTATTCCTATGACGGCATCATGCGCTCGGTGGAGTTCAGCTATGCCCGTCTCGGGCTCAATCGCATCGACATTCTCTATGTCCACGACATTGGCGGCTATACGCACGGCAAAGCGCTGAACGAGCGCTATCTCGGCCAGCTTCTGGGCTCGGGGTTGAAGGCGCTGGAGCAGCTGAAATCATCAGGCGTCATCAAGGCCTATGGTCTCGGCGTCAACGAAGTGCCTGTCTGCCTGGACGTGATGCATGCGGCCGATATCGACTGCATTCTGCTTGCGGGCCGCTATACTCTGCTGGACCGTTCGGCCGTTGCCGAGCTGCTGCCGCTTTGCGAAAAGAAGGGAACGTCGCTGGTCGTTGGCGGCGTCTTCAATTCCGGCATTCTGGCAACGGGGCCTGTGCCCGGCGCGCATTTCGACTATCTGCCGGCAACGCCGGATATTCTCGCCAAGGTGGGGGCAATGGAAGAAATCGCCCGCAAACATGGCATACCGCTCGCCCAGGCGGCCCTTCAGTTCCCGTTGCGCAGTTCCTGCGTGGCCTCGGTGCTGATCGGCACGGCGAAGCCGGAAAGTGTTAACCGCAACATGCAGCTCGTGGAGCCAAGGCTTCCCGACAGCCTCTATGCGGAGTTCGAGGAATTGACTGTGGTTGCACCTCCTTTGGGGGACGAGGCGGTCAGGGTCTAGCAGATACGGAGCTATCGAGCCGCCGGGAGAGGCGGATTCGAAGAGGAGGAAAGCCTGTTTTGGCGTCGGTGGCCTTTCCGCCGCGCGATGCGTGACGCTTCAAGGCGTCACGATACCGAGCCGTAAGCGTTCAGCGGCCGGTGTGCAGGAAAACAGAGCGCGTTGAGAGGAGAAGCAAATGAAAATTGCCAAGTCACTTCTGTCCCGCCGCACCTTTGCCGGCCTTGCCGGCGCTGCAGTCATCGCAATGGCGATGCCGGTGCAGTCCTTCGCGGCCGACGTGACCATCCCGATTATCGTCAAGGATACGACATCCTTCTACTGGCAGATCGTTCTTGCCGGCGCACGCCAGGCAGGCAAGGATCTCGGCGTGAAGGTGCCGGAGCTTGGCGCACAATCGGAATCCGACATCAATGGCCAGATCAGCATTCTCGAAAACGCCGTTGCCGGCAAGCCGGCCGCGGTCGTGATCGCGCCGACCGAACGCAAAGCACTCGGCAAGCCCGTGGATGAAGCCGCCAAGTCCGTGCCCGTGGTCGGCATCGACTCGGCCGCCGATTCCAAGGCCTTCGTCTCGTTCCTGACCACCGACAACGTCCAGGGCGGCCGTATCGCCGCTGATGGCCTTGCTGCGGCGATCAAGGGCATGACCGGCAAGGAAGAAGGTGAAGTCGCCATCATCACCAGCCTGCCGGGCGTCGGTTCTCTCGACCAGCGCCGTCAGGGCTTCCTGGAAGAGATCAAGAGCAAATATCCGGGCCTCAAGGTCGTCGCCGACAAATATGCCGACGGCCAGGCAACCACCGGCCTCAACATCATGACCGACCTGATCACGGCCAATCCGAAGCTGGTCGGCGTCTTCGCCTCCAACCTGATCATGGCCCAGGGCGTTGGCCAGGCGATTGCCGAAAACAAGCTCGGCGACAAGATCAAGGTCATCGGCTTCGACAATGACGACAAGACCGTCGGCTTCCTGAAGTCGGGTGTTCTTGCCGGCCTCGTCGTTCAGGATCCTTATCGCATGGGTTATGACGGCATCAAGACGGCGCTCGCCGCCTCCAAGAAGGAGAAGGTTGCGGCGAATGTCGATACCGGCGCCAACCTCGTCACCAAGGCGAATATGAGCGATCCAAAGATCGATGCCTTGATCAATCCGAAGGTCAAGTAAGGCTTGAGGCCGCGCCCGAGGGATCGGGCGCGGCCTTTCGTCCGGCTGCCTGCCCGAAGTGGTCATGCGGCAATGCGACAGCGAGGAGACCTCATGACGAGCCTTGAAGAAATCAGCCATCGGCACGATGACACCGTCAAGACGGAAGCAAGCCGTATCGCGGCCGGCTCGCCCATCCTTGAACTTAAGGGACTGCAGAAGCGCTATGGCTTTGTCGAGGCGCTGAAACCTGCGACCATCACGTTTCTGGCGGGTGAAATCCATGCGATCGTCGGCGAAAACGGTGCCGGCAAATCGACGCTTATCAAGCTTTTGACCGGTGTCATCACGAGGACATCAGGCGAAATTTTATGGTGCGGTCATCCCGTGGCGCTAGCAACGCCCAATGAGGCGATCGCCCGCGGCATCAATGCCGTGCACCAGGAAGTGGTGCTTTGTCCGCATCTGACGGTCGCGGCCAATCTTTTCCTCGGTGATGAAGTCAATCGTTTCGGGCTTATGCGCAAGAAGCAGATGGTCGCCATGGCGCAAACCGTGCTTGACGATCTCGGTTTCGGATTGCCGGCCGGAGAACTCCTGAGCTCGCTCACCATCGGACAGCAGCAGCTCGTCGCAACCGCAAGAGCGGCAATGCGCGGCACGCAATTCCTGATCTTCGATGAGCCGACCGCCTATCTGACGCGCAAAGAATCGGCACAATTGTTCAAGCTGATCCGCCGCCTGCAGAGCGAAGGGGTGACGATCGTCTATATCAGTCATCGCATGGAGGAGGTCTTCGAGCTGGCGGATCGCGTTTCCGTGCTGCGCGACGGTACGCATGTCGGCACGCGCACGATCGGGGAAACCAATGAGGACGAGCTGATCAAGCTGATGATCAATCGCTCCATCGAGCAGATCTACCATAAGGAGGAGATCCCGATCGGCGCGACCATTCTGGAAACGCGGGGTCTTTCCGGCCCGGGCTTCGAGAATGTCTCGCTGACCGTCCGCGCCGGCGAAATCGTCGGCCTCTATGGATTGATTGGGGCCGGGCGCAGCGAATTCGCGCTTGGTCTTTATGGTCGCCAGCCGATCTCGGCGGGGGAAATCCATTGGCAGGGACGCAAGGTCGATATCCGCAACGAACGCGATGCGATGGAGCTCGGCATTGCGCTTGCGCCCGAAAGCCGCCGCGACCAAGGGCTCTGCCTCAACCTGCCGATCGGGCTCAATATCAATCTGCCCGTGTTCAAGCGGTTGAGCCGGGGTCCGATCATCAACAACAAGAGCGAGGCTGCGAACGCCGACAAGCAGATCCGCGACCTCAGCATCAAGACGCCGAGCAGGCGGGTTCTGGTTTCCGCCATGTCCGGCGGCAACCAGCAGAAGGTGGTGATCGGCAAATGGCTGAGCCACGGCGCCAAGCTCTTCATCTTCGATGAGCCGACCGTCGGTGTCGATGTCGGGACGAAGGCGGAGATCTATCGGTTGTTCGCCAAGCTGCTTCGCGCCGGCGCCGGCATTATCGTCATTTCCTCCTATCTGCCCGAGGTCTACGAGCTTGCCGATCGCCTGCATGTTTTCCGCCACGGCCAACTGGTCGCCAGCCATGATTTTCACGCCGCCACGCATGAGGAAGTCCTCAGCGAGGCGATTGGTGTCTGAACAATAAAAAGTCGAAAGAGGGAGAACAAGAATGGCCGCGAACACGACAGAAGGCCCCACCGTTGCGCCGCGGCGCAAGATGAACATCCTTTTCAGTTTGACGCTGATCCTGCTGTTGCTGGTGCTGTGGGTCCTGCTCGGCTTCTGGACCGACAAGTTCTGGACGCCGCTCAATATAACCAACCTCATGCGTCAGGGATCGATGACGGCCATTCTCGCGCTTGGCCAGACCTTCGTCATCATTACGGCGGGGATCGATCTTTCCGTCGGCGCGATCGTCGGCTTCTGCACCGTCATCATTGCATGGCTGCTCCAGGCCGGCTTTCCTGTCTGGGCCGCCATCCTCATTACTCTCTTATTCGGGGTTTTGATCGGGGCGTTTCACGGCTTCGGCATCGTGCGCATGGGCCTGCCGCCCTTCATCATCACGCTGGCGACGCTGACCTCGCTTCGCGGCATCGGCCTGCTGATCACCAACGGTTCGACGATCAATATCGTCAATGACGATTTCACCAATTTCGCCGTGTCGGATTTTCTTGGAATTCCGAGCCTGTTCTGGATGGTGATCCTGGTGGCGATCCCAGCCGTCATCTTCCTGCATCTGAGCCGCTGGGGCCGCTATCTCTTCGCCGTCGGCTCAAACCGCGAGGCCGCACGCCTGTCCGGCGTCAACGTCAACTGGATGATCTATCTCGCCTATATTCTATCGGGAACATGTGCTGCCTTCGTCGGCGTTCTCCTTGCATCGCGCATCGCCATCGGCAATGCCACGCAGGCCGATGGCTGGGAGCTGCAGGCAATCGCCTCGTCGGTCATCGGCGGAACCAGCCTGTTCGGTGCGGTCGGCACCGTCTATGGCCCGCTGATCGGCGCATTCATCCTTGCGACCATCAACAATGGCGCCAATCTCTTGAACCTCAATTCCTTCTGGCAACGCATCATCACCGGCGTCCTGATCATCGTGATCGTCTATTTCGATCAGCTGCGCCGGCGGCGAGCCTGAAGCATATTGCGCAAAAAATGTGCCGCGGTTTTGCGACTGCGGCATGGGTAAAATCGAAGCCCCCAGAGCGGTTCAGTTTTTCACGGAATCTCTGAACCGCTCTATCTCTTTTTTTACGCAATTCCGGACGCAAAACCGCTTGCGCACTTTTCCTGGAACTGCTCCATCCCGAAGCCGGGTTCCATTCTTATGCTGGCGATGGGCGAGCCTTTTGCCAGCTGAAATTCCGCAACAGATTGCGCAACGGTTTTTCGACCAGCTCATAGGCGACTATTCCGAGCAGGGTTCCCGCTATTGCACCGATAAACGTCACCACATCGGAAGGGATCGGCGTCGATGTCGCGAGCTTCACGATCACCGAGATTGCCAGCGTATGCCATAGGTAGATGGAATAGGAGGCATTGCCGAGATAGGTAAGCGGCACGATCTGCGGAAGCCTGCCGCTGCGCTCGACCGAAACCATGCCCAGAACGAGCGCTATCGCAAGCGGGCCGCAGGTTATTTCGTTGAATTCGAGACTGAGAATCTCGATAGCGGTGAAACCGGCAATCGCTGCCGCCATCAGGGCAAGACCAAGCCCAAATCCGGGAATTTGTCCTTTCAGCCAGAGCTGTCCGAGAACGGCGCCCGCCGTGAATTCGAGAATGATCGGTCTGGTATAGGTGACGGCGAGCGGCGACTGCGAATAGATGACGGCGCCGGCTATGACGAAGGCGACGAAGACGCCGATCAGGCTGGCCAGCCGAAAGCGTCGCGGCAGGAACAGGCAGGCCGCGAAGATGACATAGAAAAACATCTCGAAATTCAGCGTCCATCCCTGCACCAGCACCGGCCATATCTCGCCATTGTCCGCGCTTGGCGAGCGGACCGGAATGAACAGCAGTGAACCGAGGACGTGGGTTGCTGTCAGCCTCATGTTCGGAAACAGGCCGACAACTGCGCCGACGATCATGATGGCGGTGACGATCCAATAGGACGGGGCAATGCGTTGCAGGCGGTCCAGCACGAAGCGCAGCGGCGTTACCGGGCGGCGTTCGCTCATGGTCCACATGATGAAGCCGCTGATGACGAAGAAGACGTCGACGCCGGCCGCTCCGATGCGAAAATGGCCGCCGCTGCGCTCGGCTGCGTGAAAAAGCACGACCGCAAGGGCGGCAAAGGCGCGAAGATATTGGATGCCGTAAAGTGTTTTCATCGGCCGGCCCGCGGCTCCCAGTTTACAGGTGACGTAAACTCCATCCGGTCGTCGGGCAGACGTGGCGCTTTCATTGGCGCGCGCATTCGCATGGAAAGCTTGCCCGCCGTGAAATAAAACAGGAAGGAGCCGACATGGTACGGATTGAGAATATCGATCTCCACGAAAGACCGGATCAGCAGCAGGGTTGCGACGCCTAGGAGCACATAGGATTCATCGTTCCTGATGTCGCTGAGGAAGCGGCCGATATGGCCGATGACGGCCGTCAGCAGGATCGAGGCGAGCAGGAAAACGCCGATGAGGCCGGTTTCCACCGTCGTTTCGATATAGGTGTTGTGGAAATGGAAGCCTGCGCGGGAGGTGATGTAAAACTCTTCCCACAGACGCTCCGGCTCGGAGAAGCCCTGGACCCAAAATGCCTGGTAGCCCATTCCGAAGAATGGGTTTTGCTGCGCCACCGCGATGCCTTGCTGCCAAAGATAGGTGCGCCCGGTGAGTGTGGAATCCTTGCCGAATGCGCCGAGAACGAGATCGACGGCACCGAGATAGGTGCCGGCGACGGCAAGGACGATGCCTGAGATGGCGACGGTCGCAAACAGCGTTTTGCGCTGCTTGGGCGACAGGAACAGGATGACGCGCAGACCGACGCACAAGAGCACGACCAATCCCGTCGTCAGCACCGATGTCGCCGATGCAGATGCGAGTAGACAATAGGCCGACAGGAGGCCGGCAAGACCCGCGCCCAGCATCCAGATCCGCCGCTCGCCGAGGACGAACACGGCGGCGAAGGCGAAATAGATGCCGAGCGACGCATAGAAGCCGAGCTGGTTCTTGGAATCGAAGGCGCCGACGAAACTGTAGGTTCCGTCGATCGGGTCGTAGGCATAGTAGCCGAACAATATCGAAAAGATAAGGACGATGCCGGTGCCCGCGATCGCGCCGCGCGTGAGTGTGCGGATGTCGAGCGTCCGCATGGCGACGAGGGCGCAGAATATGTGCGTCATATATTGGATCGCGGCGCGTGCCGAGACGGTGGGAACGACCGACCAGAAGATCGACAGGCAGGTGAAGACGCCGAAGGCAAAGAGCCAGAGCTGCCGGTGATAGCTGCCGAGCACATTGCGGTAGTCGATCAGCACCAGCGGAAACCACAGCGCATAGTAGAGCAGGATCGAAGGCTGACCGAAGCGGGCGGAATAGGCAAAGACGAAGAAGGACAGCGCAATCGCCACCATGCCGTAGGTGGCGTTGCTGCCTGGACGGACAAAGATCGATTTGGCTATCCGCATCGACTTTCCTTATCGTATGGCAAGACCGGTGCTGACCTTGATCAGGTCACCGGGCAATACCTGCGTATTCTCCTGAGCCTGGATTTCCTTCGATTGGCCGTTGTCGTCACGAATGATCGTGTAGGAGATGCTCACACCCTGTCCGCTGGGATCGAGGTGGCTGGCGTCAGCCGATTGAGCCACGGCTTCCTGCATGAGGGATTGGCTGGTCGACAGTTTGAGCTGCAGCGTTTCCAGCTGCGTGTCGGTATCCTGCATGTCCTGGGCCAGCGAACTCTGCCAGTCGTTGTGCAAGGTAATCTCGTCCTGATTGGCCTTGTTGATGTCCTGCTTGGCTTTCAGCGACGCGGTTTCCGTATCCAGCAGGGTCGCTTCCAGATCGGAAGCGCGCTGCTCGGCGGAGATCCGCCGGGAGGCAAGCTCCAGCCCTCTTTCTGCCAGGCTTTCGACCTTGTCACGGTCGGCCTTGGCCAAATCAAGCTGACGGCTCTGCGTTTCGTTCTTCTTCGAAAGAGCTTCGACTTCGTTCTGCAGAAGCGTCTTCAAATCTTCCAGGGATTGCAGTTGCGTCTTCAGGCGCTGGCTGCGCGTATCCATCAGCGCCTTCTCGCTCGCCAGCAGATCCGCCGTATGGGGCAGCTGCTTGAGCTCAGCCGGAACCGCGATCTCGTCCTTGCCGGCCAATTCGGCCAGCAGACGTGCCTTGCGCATCAACAGGCGGCCGCGCTCCGCCATGTAGACGACGGCATCGCCCTTGGCGTTGATGAAGTCGCGTGCAAAGCGTTGTCCGGCGTCGGCGCGGCGCATGCCGCCGCCGAGGCTTATGGCCTTGATCACGGTCAGGTTGGGCACGAACGGATATTCACCGGGGTTCTGGACTTCTCCGGAAAGGTAGATCGGCCGAAACTGCGACATTTCGACGGATGCCGAAGGCCGATCGCGCAGGCCGAACTGCTTTTGCAGTCCGAGGCCGATCGCCTCGGCGATCTGATCCGTGGTCTTGCCGATGGCAGGCATGTCGCCGATGAAGGGAACGGAAATCGAGCCGGACGGTCCGACCGTATAGTCGCCCGAAACCACCGACCAGTCGCGGATAGTGCCCTCGGCGGTCTGCCATTCGGCGACGCGCACATGCAGCTTGTCCATGACTCCGAGATGATATCCGGGCAGATTGTCGGCATGGGCCGAAAAGGACGCTGCGCAAAGGCTAATGGCGACGAAAGTTGCGCGTCGAAGAGACGTATTGACGCGAGCAAGCCTCTTGGAAGGCCGAAATTCAATCATGCAGGATCTTCCCTGTTACTGGTTGACAGCCCGCGAGACGCGGGACACCGCAGGAGACATCCCGCGGTACCTGTCGGTCATCATCAATAGCTGCCGCGTGAGAGGCAGACTGCAGGAATGGTTTTGGCGATGATCACCATGTCGCTGCTGAGCGACCAGTTCTTCACATAATGCGTGTCGAAGGCGACACGGCTTTCATAGGAGACGTCGTTGCGGCCGCTGACCTGCCAGAGACCGGTCAGGCCGGGACGGGACTGCAGGTAATAGATTGCTGCGGTGTCATAGCGCTCGAGCTCGTCTTCGACGACTGGGCGGGGGCCGACGACGCTCATTTCGCCGCGGATGATGTTGATCAACTGCGGCAGCTCATCCAGGCTGAGCTTGCGCAGCACGGCCCCAACGGCGGTGACGCGTGGATCGTTCTGCAGCTTGCGGGTCGCGCGCCACTCTTCCATCGCCTTCGGATTGGCCTGTAGATAAGCATGCAGAACCCTGTCGCCGTCGACGACCATGGTGCGGAACTTCAAGCAGCGGAAGCTCTTGCCGTTATGGCCGATGCGCCGGTGGCCGTAGAAGGCGGGACCGCGGTCCGAAAGCTTCACCAGCAGCATCAGCAGCAGAAAGAGCGGGCTGATGAGCATCAGGGCGATCATTGCGGTGGAAACGTCGAACACACGTTTCAATATTCCACCAGTGGGCGGAAAGACGTCGCTTCCCGCGGCGCTGAAAAAAGCCGATGTGGCCGATCTCGTCGCAGACTTCATAGAGAAAACTCCATTCATGTTGACGATTGGTCGGAAATTCTCGGACGCGTAATTAGTGCCGCGATGATCGGAGTGTAGGTTGGGAATTGGACTTTTTAAGCCAAACTTTTGTAGCGATATGGCATGGCGGTATAATTTTACCACATCTGCGGTGGCTTTGTTTAAATCAGTGATCAGTTAAAGATAGGTTGTACTGTATCAGGCTTCGTATAATGGCGGGGTTGATAGCTCTGATGCGCCATGGCGGACGATTTGGAAGGACATTATAGGCGGTGAAACGTAAGTTGTTCATTATCATTGGCTTCGATAGCCTCCGATTGTCCGCCCATTAGCTATATGCCATCTTAATGCCGTCTTGATTTCTTCGATGGCTATATTGCACCGCAGCACCATATTGCGGTGCACATACTGAGGCGGGCTTTCCCAGGACTTTGTAATAAAAGTTGATCGAATTGATGAGAAAGGCGGGCGGGCGCAGTCGGCCTGGCACTTCGTCTTGATTGCATGTTGCCGATCGATCCCCGCATGATTGCAAAGAGAAAGATGAACAAATTCAATTGTAATTATAATCGAGGTGTAGTTTTAACGTGCGCGGCGTTAGGATTGTCTCAATTCACAACGGATCATCGTAACTTGGTTGAATCTCAATGAATCATAAAATATATTTAGGTTTCAGGTCTGATAAGGGAGGAAAGACCTTGATCGCTTTTTATTCGACGCCTGAGCGGGCGAGGTAAGATTATGTTTGCGCCGCGCGTTTTCATCAGCATGCTGGGCACGCTGGTCGTATTTGCCATAGCGACATATTTTCTGACGAACTCCCTCTGGACCACTTTGATCGAAACAGCAGCTTGCGCCGTCCTGCTGCAGGTCGGGTATTTTCTAGGTGTGCTCTATCTTGTGTGGAAAGAGCAAAAGGCGAGCGATGCCCTGTCGGGCGAAGACAAGGTTCCGGTGTCAAGCCAGGAGGATACCAAGGTTGGCGGGTTGTCCGCACCCAATCTCAAGCGCTCAGAGCCGTTCAAACCCTGACGCCTGGCGCCTGAATATCTTTTGATGCTCCGGCGGTTGCCGGATTGGTGGCATGTCCTAAGTCTCCGGCAGAACCATTGGAGGCTGACGTGACCGACAGTGCAGAAAAAGGCGTCTGCGTAATCATTGCCGCGAAGAATGCAAGCGACACCATTGAACTGGCGGTATCCTCGGCCCTCCGGGAACCCGAGGTAGCGGAAGTCGTCGTCATCGACGACGGTTCCACGGATGGGACCGCGCTGGCCGCAACTAAAGCCGATGACGGTAGCGGCAGGCTGACGATCCAGGAATTCAAGAAGAATCGCGGTCCTGCCGCAGCGCGCAATCACGCCATCGAGATATCCAAAGCCCCTTTGATCGGCATTCTCGACGCCGACGATTTCTTCTTTCCCGGGCGTTTTGGCTCGCTGCTTACCGATGACGATTGGGATTTCGCGGCCGACAACATCGCCTTCGTCAGCGCTGACACCGTCACGGATGCGCATACGAGGCTCGATCATTTCGACGCGAAGCCCCGCTTTCTCGATCTCGTCGCTTTCGTCGAGGGCAATATCTCCAAGCGGGGGGTGCGCCGCGGCGAAATCGGCTTTCTGAAGCCTTTGATGCGCCGTTCGTTCCTGGATGCGCACGGTCTGCGCTATAATGAAACGCTACGCCTCGGGGAAGACTACGATCTTTATGTCCGCGCGCTTGCCAAGGGTGCGCGTTACAAGATCATTCATAGCTGCGGTTACGGGGCGGTCGTGCGCAGCGATTCCCTGAGCGGCCGGCACAGAACCGAGGATTTGCGGCGGCTCTACCAAGCCGACCGGACGATCCTCGCAAAGGGCGGCCTTTCGCCTGCGGATGCTGCCGTGATCCGCCGCCATGAGCAGCATATTCGCGATCGCTACGAGCTGCGGCATTTTCTCGATATCAAGTCGCAGGCCGGGCTGCTGTCTGCCGCGACCTATGCGCTTTCCCATCCTTTCGCCGTTCCGGCGATAGCCGGCGGCATCCTGGCAGACAAGACGGAACGTTTCCGCAAGCGCGGTGGTGCGCCTATCGCGCATTCCGGAGCGAACGGCCTGCGCTATCTCTTGCAGGCCGCTCCGGAATAGTCAGTCCTGTCGCGGGCTACAGGTAATCGCGCCGCACGCCTTCGATCGCGTTCAGGAGGCGTTCCTTGCATGACGCAAACGTGCCGTCCTTGCTCAGCTGCGGCTTGGCCTTGCTTGCCTGCCAAAGGGCAAGGGCAGAAGGCACGGCAAGAGCCTGTTTCGCCATAACACGGAGCGTGGTCTGTTCGGGATCGGCGACCATCACATTTTCGCCGTGCCGTTCGGGTCCTGCCGCCTGCTTGTCGCGTTCGAAGCCGACGCCCCAGAATTTGGCACCCTTGGCAATCGCCTCGGCACGGGTAGAAACCGGGATGTGCTTCGGTGCATAGGTGACGCCGAGCGAGCGTGCCCAGTCATTCCATTTGAAGCTGTTGATGGAGCGCGAAGAGCTGACCGCAATCCACGGGACGCGGAAAGCGTCGGCAAGGATAGCGCCATGCATGGATTCCGCGACAATCAGCTCAGAAGCCGCAATCTCGCGGATCACGGCCTTTGCTTCGCCGCGTGGATCGAGATAGGAAAGGCCGACTGTCTTGCAGATTTCAGGCCAGAGACCAACGGCGGCCGACTCCCAATGCGGAATGAAAGTGCGCTTGCCGTTTTTTGAAACGTTTTGGAATTCCGGCATCTCGGTGACGAGGACGGCGGGATCGACGATACCCATTTCAGGCGGCAGTCCCGCCTTTTCCGCCGTCAACGGGCCGCGTACGCTGCGAATGTCCCATTGTGACCCATCGCGCATATCGGGAAGAGAGCCGTAGCCGAAGCCGCTGCCGATGACGAGCTTGCGGCCCTCCGCGGGCAGGATCTCTGTATTGAGGACGGTTCCGACGCCGACCAGCAATGTCTCGTTGTGAACATCGCGAAGGCCGGGAAGTAGGAAATCCCAGAGCCAGAGATTGAGATCGTCACCGAAATTGCCATGGGTGGATTCCCAGTGGAACGGCTTCATGCAGGACTCCTTGCTGATCCAAACAGTAACAGGCCACGCCGTGGCTCCTCGATGCGGCATGCACAGCTCATGCTGCGATGCAAAAACTAGGGCGCGAGTTTGCCCACGGCAAGCTGCATGGCGCTTTGTAAAATCGCAGGATCGCGCAAGGCCCATTTTGCCAGCAAGGCAAATTGCGGCATACGACGACGCCGCACCTGCCGCGCTTGGCTCCAGAGCGCCTGCTGGCGGGCACGGTTTTTATAGAGGCGAATGGACTCGACATCCTGCGGCCGGCGCGAAAATCTCTGCTCCAGCGTATTGAGCGCCGTCCATGTGTTGAATTGCTGGCGCAGGAATTGCGGGGAATCGTTGTCGATGCTGTGAAAGATGTTTACGCCCTGACCGCGCAATGCGCCGGCGTTTTCGCACAGAAGCACGCGCTTGGCAGCAAGGATGCAATCGCAGAAGAACAGGACGTCTTCCGCCGCCAGGCGCAGCGCCGGCTCGAAGCGGATCTTTTCGAAAAGCGGCCGTCCGATCACCATGCAGGACATGTGAAGGAAACTCCAGTCCTGCAGCATGACGCTGGCCATATTGGGGATTTCGACGACCGCGGGCCTATCCGACAATCTCATCGTCTCGGCGGATTTCCCAAGTTCCGCGATGCTGAAATGGTAATAGAACTCTTCGCCGCCGTCGATGGAGTCCCAGTAGCAATCGGCGCCGTAGTGGGTCAATGTTCCATAGGCGTTGCTGAGATGCTCCGGCGCCCATTCGTCGTCGGAATCCAGGAATGCCACGAACCTGCTTTCGGCGGGTATATTGTCGAGGCCTGTGTTGCGCGCCCCGCCCGGTCCGGCATTGGCCTGACGGATCACCCGGATGCGCCGTCTTTCCTCGCTGCTCAGCGATTGCAGCTCGCCTTCCGCCGGTAGCGGCGATTGATCGTCGACGATGAGGATATCGAAATCCTGAAATGTCTGCCGCGAGATCGACTTCAAAGCGCGCTGCAGAACTCCCGTTTGCTTCTGATAGAACGGAATAACAATCGTGATGGACGCCATTTTCCGGCCTTTACCGTTTCGATTCAGGGGCTTGCGGTGTTGTCCCTAGCGGGGCACCGCCATCTTTTCGGCTCGTTCGATTGCCTCTCAACGGCAATTTGCCAGGCAATGGACCTTACCACGACCGCAACAGGTAGCGTTCATTCGATAATGAGCAATGCCGGACGCCGCGATTTGTCGAAGTTTGTCGATAAGGGGGGACGACGCGCCGGATCGGGAGACATCGCTGAGGCTCACCATGACTATCGTTTTCTGCAATAGGACATGGCTGCAGCCATAGAGGGAGCATGTCCGCCAATTTTCTCAGAGTGATTGAAGTTCTGTCGCATTTTGGTCATGCTTCGCTTCTGAAATTCTGCCGCGGTGCAAAAAATCTTCACTCTCCAGCAAAAAAAATCCGCATGATTAATGTGCTTCGCACAAAGCCGGCATTTTATATTAGGTTTCTCTAAAATATATTTCGGATCAGGGTGTTTTCCGGGTCTAAATCGATTGGTTCGCGTTTTAAGCCGCCTCGAACCAGATTTGCACGCCATCTGGGAATGCCGCTTTTCGTTCATTTTTGCTGCACTGCCATATTCCCTTTCCGAAGAGCGCCCTAGGTTACCAATGCGAGCTCTGCTCTGTTTGAAATGGCTGCGAGGGGGCGCAGCCCGAAGAAGGGGTGACAGACATCGTGAATGTGACTGCCAACGTGTCTTCGCGGATTAACCTCATGCGTATCGTGCTCATCTCGGGCATTGTTTCTGTCCATATGCCGTTCGATACGTATACGAGCCCGTTCAAGGGCGCTTATGGCTTTTTTGACTGGCTGCGTGCGTTTCTGCGCGACAGCCTGTTTCGCGTCGGCGTTCCATGCCTGAGCGCGATTTCCGGATATCTCTTATTTCCCCATGGAACGGCATCCCCGGACGACGCAAAGATTATTCGCCGGAAGACAAAGACGGTTATCCCGCCATCTCTTGTGTGGAACCGCAGCGGCAGCGATCTCTGTCCGGCTTTCTATCGTCTGGCAGCCGCTCTCGCTCTTTTCATGCTGCCTCTTACCAATGGCATGGCGCGTAACGCCCTGCCGAGCCTCCACAATCTGCTGACTGGCAGCCGGGCGCGCCCACGGGCCGGAATCCCTGCTGTCCAGAGCCGCATCGCCGAGGACCGGCGCCTGCGTTGCGAGCAAAGGTGACGTCATGACGATCTCGAAGAAAAGTTGCGTGCAAGGATTTGGTCTTGTCTCAATCGCTCTGATGAGCTCATGTTTTCTGCCGCAGGCAGCATCTGCCGAGGACGCCCAGCAGTCGGGCACATCCTTCGTCGACAATTTCGAGCGTATCGATACCGGTCGCTGGTATGTTTCCGACGGCTGGAACAACGGGCCGCACCAGAATTGCACCTGGTCGAAAAAGCAGGTGAGCGTCAAAGATGGAATGCTGCAACTGCAATTCGTCCAGTCCAAGCTTGGCGAACGCGACTACGCCTGCGGCGAAATCCAGACGATCAAGCGTTACGGCTACGGCACTTATGAAGCGCGCTACCGCGCGGCCACCGGGTCCGGCCTGAACTCCGCCTTCTTCACCTATATCGGCCCGACCGACAAGAAGCCGCATGACGAGATCGATTTCGAAGTGCTCGGCAAGAATCCCGGTCAAGTTCAGCTCAATCAGTACATCTCTGCCAAGGGCGGCAATGAGAAACTGACGCCCGTTGCCGGCGGCGCCGATCAGGGCTTCAACGACTATGCCTTCATCTGGGAGAAGGATCGCCTGCGCTACTACGTGAACGGCAAGCTCGTTCAGGAAGTAACGGATCCTTCGAAGATACCGTCGAACGCCCAGAAGATCTTCTTCAGCCTGTGGGGCAGCGACACTCTGAGCGGCTGGATGGGCAAGTTCGCCTATGGCGGCGAGCCTGCGACTATGCAGGTCAAGCGCGTTGCCTTCACCGCGCCGGGCGACAAGTGCCTATTTCCGGAGTCGATCACCTGCAAGATCAACTGAACCTGACCGGTCGCGCGGGTGCCCCCCGCGACGGGTCGCAATGTCATGATGCAACACCAAGCACACGAGGCGCTCGGCCTAGGCCTGGCGCAGAAGCGGAAATTTTGATGCTGCATATTCTTTATTTCGTTCACGATCTCGCCGATCCCGCCGTGCGCCGGCGGGTGCTGATGCTGCAGGCCGGCGGGGCGCTCGTGACGCTGGCGGGTTTCCGGCGCGATGACAACGCGCTGGCCGCTGTCCATGGCGTCGAGCCGATCGAGCTCGGCAGAACACGGGATGCCCAGTTCGCCCAGCGTGTAACCGCGGTCGCGCGGTCGGCTGCGAAGCTTCGTGAAGCATTGCGCGCGGTCGCAAGGCCCGACGTTATCATCGGCCGCAATCTCGAAATGCTGGCCCTGGCCAATCGCGCCAAATCCATCTTCGGCGGCGACATGCCGATCGTGTACGAATGCCTCGACATCCACCGGCTGCTGCTGCGCGACGACGTGGTGGGCCGTGCGCTTCGTGCCACGGAGCGTCACTTCGGCTCGCAGGCCGCGCTGCTGCTCACCAGCTCCCCGGCCTTCGTCGACCGCTATTTCCGGCGGCGCTCCGGTCTGCTGCTGCCGATCATGCTGCTCGAAAACAAGGTGCTGGCTCTCGATCCCGCAGCGCGCGCCGCCGTACCGAATGCAAGGCCGCCCGCTGCCGGCAAGCCATGGAAGATCGGCTGGTTCGGCGCGCTCCGCTGCCGCAAATCCCTGGCTCTGCTCGATGATTTCTCTCGCCGGATGCAAGGCCGTTTCGAGATTGTCCTGCGTGGCCGGCCCGCCTATTCCGAATTTGACGATTTTGATCGCGTCGTCCGCGATGCTCCCTTCATGCATTTTGCCGGCGCCTACAAGAACCCGGAGGATCTCGCCGCGATCTATGGCGATGTCCAGTTTTCCTGGGCGATCGACTTCTTCGAGGAGGGCCTGAATTCAAGCTGGCTCCTGCCGAACCGGCTTTATGAAGGCGGCCTTTACGGTGCCGTGCCGATCGCGGTCGACGGCACCGAGACGGCAAGATTCCTGGCGGGCCGAAAGATCGGGTTCACGCTGGATGCCGCCGACGCCGCGCATCTGGCCGCGCTTCTGGGCGAGATGAACGAGCAGCGATATCTCGCCGCTTTCGAGGCCATGGCGTCGCAGGATCGCAAGCAATGGATGGTCGATCGCGCCGATTGCTATGGACTGGTGCAGCGGCTGGCATCGCTCAGGCACGCCAGCGAGCAGATTGCCGAAACACAGGCCATACCGCAACTGCATCGCAATAGAGGTGGATTGCAATGACGATTGGAAGTTCAAGGGATATGCGTTGCATCATTATTATTCCTTGCCTCAACGAGGAAAGACATATCGAGCCGCTGATTGAAAAACTCCGTCAGGCTCTCGATGATCTCGATGCCAGGATCGTCGTGGCTGATGGCGGCAGCACTGATCGCACGCGCGAAATCGTCAAGGGCATTGCCGAGCGGGATCCGCGCATTCTGTTGCTCGACAATCCGAAGCGGCTGCAGAGCGCTGCGATCAATCTTGCGATTGAAACCTTCGGCGACGATTATGACTATTTCATCCGCATCGATGCGCATGGTGATTATCCGGCCGACTATTGCCAGGCGCTGGTTCAGGAGGCCGGTGCGACCGGAGCGGACTCCGTCGTCGTCGCCATGCGCACCATGGGCTTCAGCGCGTTCCAGAAGGCGACGGCCGTGGCGCAGAACTCCAAGCTCGGCAATGGGGGCTCGAAGCATCGCGAGGGCGCCAAGGGCCATTGGGCCGAACACGGGCATCACGCTCTGATGCGCGTTGCAGCCTTTCGCGCCGTCAACGGCTACGACGAGACCTTCAGCCATAACGAGGATGCCGAGCTGGACTACCGGCTGCACAAGGCAGGATATCGGATCTGGCTGACCGACAAGACGGCCATGACCTACTATCCGCGGGCGAGCATCCCGACGCTCTTCAGGCAGTATCTCGGATACGGCCGCGGGCGTGCGCGCAACATTCTCAAGCATCGCAGCATGCCGAGCCTGCGCCAGATGCTGCCGCTTGCGGTGGTGCCGATCTTCATTGGCGCTTTCCTGGCCATTCTCAACTGGATCGCGGTCATCCCTGTGGGTCTCTGGGCCGCGGCCTGCATCGCCTACGGCTTCTGGATCGCGCTCGGGCAGAAGAACCCCTATGGGCCGTTGGCCGCCATCTCCGCCATGGTCATGCATTTCGCCTGGTCCATGGGTTTCTGGATGGAGGTCTTCAGCTTCCGCAATCGCAGGGTCGCGTCATGACACAACTCCATCGGCGCCCGATAAGGATCGATATCGCGGTCTGCACGTACAGGCGGACGGAACTCGATCAGACCCTGCTGTCTCTTGCAGTGCTGAACATTCCGGCCGGCACGATCATCCGGATCATCGTTGCCGATAATGATGTGACGCCGAGCGCGCGCGATCGCGTCGATGCCATGCGTTCGGCCGTGCCCTTCGAGATCGTCTATGTCCATTGTCCGGCATCGAACATCTCGATTGCCCGCAATGCCTGCCTGGATCATGCAAACGGAGATTTCGTCGCTTTCATCGATGACGACGAAACGGCTTCCGAAGACTGGCTGACGGAAATGCTCGTCATGGCCGACACGACCGGCGCGGACGCCGTTCTCGGTCCGGTACGGGCGGTCTATGCCAGCGTCGCTCCCGCCTGGATGCAGCGAGGCGATTTCCATTCGACCTTGCCGGTCTGGGTCGCCGGAGACATTCGGACCGGCTATACCTGCAATGTATTGCTGCGTCGTGGCGCTCCTTCGCTTGCCGGCCGGCGCTTCAATATCGCGCTGGGACGCAGCGGCGGCGAGGATACCGAGTTTTTCACCCATATGCACCAGGCGGGCGGCAGGATCGCCTACGCCGCAGACGCGCTCGTCTATGAGCCTGTTCCCAACGGACGCGCGACGCTTTCCTGGCTGTCGAAGCGCCGCTATCGCATGGGGCAGACGCACGGGCGCATGCTGCTTGAGGCCGCCGGAGGTTTCGGGCGCTGGCGGGCGATCGCGCTCGCGGGCACGAAATCGGCCTACTGCTTTGCCGTGGCAGCCTTGCTCTTCGCATCCCCCATCAAGCGGCACCGTTATGGTTTGCGCGGCATCATGCATGCCGGCGTCGTCAGCGGTCTCTTTGGAGTCCGCGAAATCGAGCAATACGGAAATCTGGAGAAAGCGCCGCAATGACGGATTTCATCCCCGACGTCAGTTTCGTCATTGCGGCCTATAATGCCGAGGAAACGCTCGCGCGCGCCATCGACAGCGCGCTGGCGCAAGGCGCCGTCAGTATGGAAGTCATCGTCGTCGACGACTGCTCGACGGACGGCACCCGTGACATTGCCGGCAATCATCCCGATCCGCGCGTTCGTCTCGTCGCCATGGCCCGCAACGGCGGTCCGGGCGCTGCCCGCAATGCCGGGCTCGATGCGGCTCGCGGCCGTTGGGTGGCCGTGCTCGATTCCGACGATGCCATGCGTCCGGATCGCATGGCCCGCCTGATCGCCAGAGCGGAAAAGGCCGATGCGCAGATCGCCGTCGACAATCTCGATGTCATCCGAGAGGACACCGGAACGATCCTGCCCATGTTTCCGGAGGCGATGCTGGCGCGCATGCCGGTGCTGACACTGGCGAAATTCATCGCCTCGAACATGATTTTCCAGTCGGAGCACAATTTCGGTTATATGAAGCCGATCTTCGAGCGCGCCTTCGTCGAGAAACATCGTCTCCGCTTCGATGAGACCCTTCGGATCGGCGAGGATTATATTTTCCTCGCCTCCGCCCTTGCCCGGGGCGGCGTCTGCGCCGTCGAGCCGAGCGTGGGCTATCTTTACTATATTCGCGACGGATCGATCTCGCGTGTTCTAAAGAAAGAACACGTCGAGGCCATGCTGGCCGCCGATGCGAGATTCTTCGCCGAACATCCCTTCGGTGCTGCCGCCCTTGCCGCGCAACGGCGACGCACCCGCAATCTGAGGGACGTCATCGCATTCCTGAAGCTGGTCGACAGCATCAAGGGGCGCGAACTGCAAGCCACGCTGAAGATCGCATGCCTCAATCCGCGCGCCATGCGCCATCTCAGCATGCCCGTCTTTGCCCGTTTTCGCCGGTTGGCCGCATTTCTGCGCAGCATCCGCCAACCGGTACCTGCTTCTCAACTTTCCTCCCCTCTGCCCAATCTGGGCGCAGGCCCTCACTCTAACAAAGGATAGAGCCATGGACCCCAAACGTCGTGTGAGAAAAGCGGTCATCCCGGTTGCCGGCAACGGAACGCGCTTCCTGCCCGCCACCAAGGCGATGCCAAAGGAGATGCTGACGATTGTCGATCGTCCCGTTGTGCAATATGCCGTCGACGAAGCCATCGAGGCCGGCATCGAGCACATCGTCTTCGTCACCAGCCGCAACAAGTCGGCGATCGAAGATCACTTCGATGACACGCCCGAACTGATTTCCTCGCTGCAGAGGGCAGGCAAGAGCCATCAGGTCAGCGAGCTGGAACGCCTCTTACCACGGCCGGGCGCCGTCAGCTTCACCCGCCAGCAGGCTCCGCTCGGCCTCGGCCACGCCGTCTGGTGCGCCCGCGACCTGATCGGCAACGAACCCTTCGCACTGCTGCTTCCCGACATGCTCTGCTATGGCCTGCGCGGCTGCATGGCCGGGCTGATGGAACTCTACGGCGAAGTCGGCGGCAATATCGTCGCCGTCGAGGAATGCGCTCCGGAGGAAACCTCGAAATACGGCATTATCGGCAAGGGCGACACCGTGCGCCATGGTTTTGCCGTGACCAAAATGGTTGAAAAGCCGCATCCTTCCGAAGCGCCTTCAAACTTTTACCTCAATGGCCGTTATATCCTTCAGCCCGAGATCTTCGACATTCTGGCCCGCCAGGAGCGCGGCGCCGGCAACGAGATCCAGCTGACCGACGGCATGCTGCGCCTCTCCGAGACGCAATCCTTCCATGCCCAGGTCTATAATGGACGCACGTTCGATTGCGGGTCCAAGCATGGCTTCATCGAAGCGAATGTCGCCTTTGCTCTCGCCCGCGCCGATATCGGCGGTTTGGTCTATGACTCGATCCGCAATCTGGTCGTCTCGCACGAAGCGCAGATGACTGCCGCTTAAAGCCTGTTCACATTTGGCCTGCGGCTGGAAAGGCCGCGGGCCATGGCTATTTTCATTCAGGCTTCTCCGACAAGGTGGTCGCCATGCATCAGAAGAACTTCACTTTCCACAGCGCTCTTCCGCAAACGGAGCCGCATGATGGTTTCATCGACCTCGATCGGCTGATGGCGGTCGTAAGCCGCCGCATCCGCACCATCATTTTCGCCGTGGCCGCCTTTGTCATGCTGGCTGTCGCCTATTTGTTGACGGCCACGTCGAGCTATACCTCGATGACGCAGATATTGCTCGACGAGACCATGACGAAATATGCGGAGGATCAGCCGCCCGTCGCCAGCAGCCAACAAGCGGACATGGAGATCGCCAGTGCGGTCGAGATCCTCAAATCGAACGAGATGGCGCTGCGTGTCGTCGATGCGGCAGGTCTTGCCGACAACAACACGCTGCTCAATCCGCCGATGTCGCCGGCAGCCCTGCTCAAATCCGGCGCCGGCCTGATCGCAAGCGTCTTCACGCCGGCCCGCCCGCCGATGACGCCCCAAGAACAGCACGAAGCCCAGCGCCAGAAAGTTGCCGCCGTTCTGCAGGATAATCTGAAGGTCGAGCGCGTCACGCGAAGCTCGGTCGTCGCCGTCTCCTACAGCTCGACCGACAAGCGGCTTGCCGCCAAGGTCACGAGCGCTTACGCCGACGCCTATCTGACCGATCAGCTGAACGCCAATTTCGATGCAACCGAACGCGCCTCGGTCTGGTTGCAGGAGCGTCTGAACGATCTACGCCAGCGCGCGCAGGAGGCTTCGCTCGAAGTCGAGAAATACAAGGCCGACAACGGCCTGACCTCGACCGGCGGCGAGTTGATGTCGGAACAGCAGATTTCCGATTTGAACAAGCAGCTGATTATCGCCCAGGCCGATACGGCCAGCGCCGCCGCCCGCTATAATCAATATAAGTCGATCATCGACCAAGGTCCTGACAATGCCGTCAAGAACGCGACCATCTCGTCGAGCTCGACCGACAACTCCGTGCTGCAGGATCTGAAGACGCGTTATCTCGCGGTCGAAAAGCGCGAGCAGGACGTCACGCAGAATTTCGGTGCCAATCATCCGCAAGCCGTGGCGCTCAAGGCCGAGCGGCAGGACATTACCCGGCAGATCTACCAGGTACTTCAGCAGCTCACCGCCAGTTACAAGAACGAATATGATGTCGCGCAGTCGCGGGCGGAATCGCTGCGCGAAAGCATCGACAAGGTCGTCGGCAAGAATTCGGAAGCCAACAAGTCGCTGGTTCACCTGAATGAGCTGAACCAGAAAGCATCCGCGCTGAAGACGCTTTATGAATCCTATCTTGGCCGGTTCGAGCAGGCGACCCAACAGCGCTCCTTCCCGATCGCCAAGGCGCGCGTCATATCGGTTGCCGGCGTGCCGACGGCACCTTCCAGCCCGAAGAAGACGCTCGTCATGGCACTTTCGGTCATCCTCGGCCTGATGGTCGGCTGCGGTGTCGCCGCATTCCAGGAGTTCCGCGATCGCTACTTCCGTGTGGAAGCGGATGTGCGGGCTGCTCTCGGATTGAAGTTCCTCGGCTATCTGCCGCTGCTCGGCCAGCCGAACAAGGGCAAGAACAAGAAGAAGCCGCGCAAGATCGGTGCCGGAGCGGAGCCGCTAACGGCGGAAGAGGGAGAAAACGGAGTCGCTTTCGAGCGCATGATGCGCATATCCGTCGAAGCGCCGCGCTCGATCTTCGCGGAAACCTTGAGAAATGCGAAACTCGCCAGCGATGTGATGCTGCAGGGCCGCGCCGACCGTGTGATTGGCGTCATCTCGGCATTGCCCGGCGAGGGCAAATCGACGACGGCGGCCAATTTCGCGGCGCTGCTTGCCAGCAGCGGCAAGCGCACGCTGCTCATCGATGCCGACTTGCGCAATCCGGGTCTCAGCCGGACGCTGAAGACGCCGCCGCATGCCGGCCTGATCGAGGCCGTGCTCGGCGAGGTTCCGTGGACCAATGCCGTGAAGGTCGATCCACGCACCAAGCTTGCCATTCTGCCGGTTGCCGTGCGCGATCACCTGCTGCACACCAGCGAGCTTTTGTCCTCGCAGGGCATGCAGCATCTCATGGAAAATGCGCGCAAGATGTTCGACTACATCATCGTCGACCTTGCGCCGCTCGGTCCCGTTATCGATGCGAAGGCATTTGCGCCGCAGGTCGATGCTTTCCTGCTGGTGACCGAATGGGGCGCGACCCCGACCAATCTGGTGCGCGATGTGCTGGAACAGGAGCCGCAGATCAACTCGCGCATTCTCGGCGTCATCCTCAACAAGACCGATATGTCGGAACTGCCGCGCTACAGCGATTTCGGCGGAACGGAGCGCTACCGGCAGAAGTATGTGAGCTATTACACCGAGGCGCAGCCGCGCGCCCAGGTGGACGCATAACCTATGCCCTTCCGGCCTTGGGCCGGCCCTTAGCCAAGGCATGTTCGCGCCAGATCGTGAATATGCCCGCCGCAACGACGATGAGCGCGCCCAAAATCATGGGCGCTCTCAATTTTTCCCCGAATATGGTGACGCCGATAATGGCGGAGAAGACAAGCTGCAGGTAGGTCAGGGGCTGGATCACCACCGCGTCGAGCATGTCGTAGGCGCGGATGAGGAAATAATGGCTCGAAACGCCCGTCAGGCAAAGGATGCCCATGAAGACCCAGTCATGTGGCGCAAGCGGCGTCCAGAAGAACGGGCCGATGCAGCTCATGGCAACCGAACCGACGACGCCCGTATAGAAAAAGCTGGTCATGGCGCCGTCTTCGCGGCTGACATAGCGGGTGAGGACGACGTAGAGAGAAAACAGCAGTGCACCGAAAAGCGGCACCAGAAACCGCGCATCGAAGACGCCGCTTTCCGGCTTCAGGATCAAGAGGACGCCGACGAAGCCGAAGCAGATCGCCAGCCATCGCCGCCAGCCGACCTTCTCGCCGAGGATCGGTATGGACAGCAAGGCCACCATCAGGGGGCCTGAGGAAAAGATCGCCTGCGAATGGGCAAGGCCGACGATGACGAAGGACGAAATGGCGACGACGATCTGCGCGGCAAGCAGCAGGCCGCGGGCTGCCTGCAGGACGGGATGCCCGGTTCTCACGTTGCGACGCAAGCCGCCCGGCGCGCGCGAGGCCATCGCGATCGCGAAAAGCATGAAGGCCCAATAGCGGATCATCGCGACCAGAAGCGGCGGATAGGTGCTGACGAGGTGTTTCGATATGCCATCCTGTATGGCGAATATGCTGATTGCCAACAGCGTGAAGACGTAACCGGTACTATTGGATTTCATGATTTTCGAAGGAAGAAGATGTGCGGGGCCTCGGGAGCGCCGAGACCCGGCGCCGTATTCACATTAGGCTATTCGCCGTTTCGATCATAGCTTCATGTCTGCCTTCCGGTTCGCCCGGAAAGCCGCGCATCAGCCCTTTTTTCGATCCGCAACGAAGGCGCCGAAACCTTCGATGAAAGCCGCAAGATTGTGCTTCACCTTCTCGTCGAGGATTGCACCCTCCGCGTCGAAGACGCTGCCGGCGCGCGATACCATCAGCCGGCCGCCGAACCATGCTTCCGCGCCGAGCGTGCGCAGTACCGTCAGCCAGGCGTTCTGGCTGAGGATGGTGCCGAAATTGCCGGGCGAGGCGCCAAGAACGGCGATCGGCTTTCCGCCGAAGACCTTTGCGATATCGGTCGAGGGGCGGCTCATCCAGTCGATGGCGTTCTTGAAGACGCCGGGGAGCGAGTTGTTGTATTCCGGCGTAAACAGAATCAGCCCGTCGGCTGCGATAGCCAGATCCTTGAGTTCGCGGACTTTTTCCGGAATACCGTCCGCAGCCTCGAGATCGGCGTCATAAAGCGGTACGCCATGGATGGTGCGGGCGATCAGCTCGACGCCGGTTGGGGCCAGTTCGACGGCGGCGTTGAGCAGAGCCGTATTGAAAGAGCCTTTCCGCAGGCTGCCTGAAATGCCGAGTATCTTCATCGCTTCCCCCGTTTGCCGTTACAGGAAGACATTTATGGTTCGAGGGGCTTCGTCAAGGTCCTAGAGCCGGATGATTTTAGGTCGGATCGACCTAAAATCTGAATCCGCTCTAGAATCAAAGAAGTAGAGCATGATGTCATCCGAAAACCGATCACACTTTTCGGCATCATGCTCTAGGCTGAACAGACCTAAAATCATCCGACTCTGGGGCGATCTTATGCGGCAAGCAGCGACTTCAGTTTGACGCTGCTTGCCGCCAGAGCAGCATGATCCGGATGCGCGCATGCGGCGATCAGCATTTCGGCGAGGCGGATATCGCGCGCGACGGCATTGCCGCGTCCGATGCCGCTGGCGGCGAGCAACCGCCCGTCCGCGGCCAAATGGAACAGGATGAAAGCCCCGTCATCAAGTTCGCGCCGCACATGCGTAACCGCCTCATCCGCCAGACCGGAGATCTGCAAGGTCAGGTCATACTGGTCGGACCAGAACCATGGCACGGCGGATATTTCTCTGTCTTCTCCGAGCATGTTGGCGACGGCCAGAGCGGCCTGTTCCTGCGCATTGCGCCAGGATTCGAGGCGAACGCGTCGTCCGCCGTAAAGCGCCAGCGGAAACGAGCAGCAGTCGCCTGCCGCATAAATGTCGGCAAGGGAGGTCTCCAGCCGCTCGTTGACGGCAATGCCGTTGTCGATCGCAAGGCCCGCTTCGGCGGCAAGCGCGACATTCGGCAGGGCTCCAATGCCGATAAGCAGCAGATCGGCGGAAATAACCTCGCCATTGGCTAGGCGAACGACCGCCTTGTCGGCCTCTTCCCGCACCGTTTCGATAATCTGTCCGCAGCGTATATCGGCGCCTTCTCGGAGGTGCCGTTCGGTAATTGCTTCGGCGATTTCCTCTGGCACGCCTCGCTTCAACACGCGCGGCAGGCCTTCGATGACGGTGACGTCGGCACCGCGCATGCGCGCCGTTGCCGCCAGCTCGAGACCGATGAAGCCGCCGCCGATGATGGCGATGTGCCGCCCAGGGAGAAGGGCGGCATGCAAAGCCATCGCATCCGCGTGAGTGCGCAGCACGCGGATACGATGGGAAGCACCATTGGCGCCGGGAAAGTTGCGTGCGGAAGCTCCGGTCGAAATTAGAAGCTTGTCGTAGCCGAGCGTCTGTCTGTCTGCGAGACTGACCGTCTTGGTGACGGGATCGATCGCCGTCGCCGTCGTATCGAGCCTCAGATCGATCGATTGCTCCTGATAGCGCTGCACTGCGGCGACGAACTTTGGTTCCGGCGCCTGGCCCGATCCGCTCTTCGAAAGCGGCGGTCGTTCGTATGGGGCCAGCGGCTCTGCGCCGATCAGCGTGATGTCGCCCTCAAATCCCTTTTCCCGAAGCGCGAAGGCGGCGCGGGCACCGCATTCACCGGCGCCGACGATGACGAAATGCGGCATGTTTACCTCCTCAGAGCCCGATGAAAACGATACCGTTTTCGATCTTGACCGGATAGGTCTGCAAATCGACGCAGACCGGAGCGCCCTTGGCTTCGCCGGTGCGATAGTCGAAGCGGCCGTTATGCTTTGGACATTCGATGATGTTGTCCATGACGAGACCGTCGGCAAGATGGATCTTCTCGTGGGTGCACAGGCCGTCGGTGGCGAAATAATCATCCTCGGGGCTGCGATAGACGGCGAAGGTTCGTCCACCATGGTCGAAGCGGATGACATCCTCTTCGTCGATCGCATCAGCGGCACAGACTTCGATCCAGTTGCTCATTGATTTTCCTCCCATTGCATGTCCGGTTTATTGAGCGGCCGCAGCCGGAAGTTCGCTGTGAAATTCCTCGCGATAGGGCCGTGCCGTCTGCGGCAGCTCACGTTTCAGGAAATAGTCCTCGTTGCGCAATTGCCGCAGGAATGCCGGGATCATCTCGCGATAGCCGGACCAAATGGACGGATTGGCCGCCGGCAGGTCGTGCTTGATCATCGAATGCAGCTTCGGCAGCGCGTGGTAGGGCACCATCGGGAACATGTGATGCTCGACATGATAGTTCATGTTCCAGTAGATGAAGCGGCTGATGGAGTTCATCATGACGGTGCGGCTGTTCAGCCGGTGGTCGATGACATTGTCTGCAAGGCCGCCATGCTGCAGCAGACCGGTCAGAACGTGGTGCCAGGCGCCATAGAGGCGGGGGAGGCCGATCAGCATCAGCGGCAGGATGGAGCCCATGGCGATGGCGCTCACAATAGTGACGATATAGATGGCAAGCCAGATGCGGGCAATGCGAATGGCCTTCGGCTGCTCCATCTCGGGGATGAAGGTCTTTTCCGCGGCGCTAACAACGCCGCAGGCATTGCGCAGCATATCGACGACGGCATGCCAGGCATCGAGGATGCCGAAGAAATTGAGAACAAGGCGAAAGAGGTCCGGCGGCCGCATGACGGCGATCTCCGGGTCACGGCCGACGATGACGGTATCGGTGTGGTGGCGCGCATGGCTCCAGCGCCAGGTCACCGGATTGCGCATGATCATGAAGCAGGCGATCTGATAGACCGCGTTGTTCATCCAGCGTGTCTTGAACGCCGTACCATGGCCGCATTCATGCCAGCGGCTGTCCGAGGCAGAACCATAGAGTACACCATAGGCAAGGAAGAAGGGGACGCAGATCCAGGAACCCCAAAAATAGACGCCAAGTGCGGCGAAGATCACCATGCTGCCGAGCCAGATGATAGTATCGCGGATCGCAGGCGCGTCCGAGCGCTGCATCAGCGCCTTCATGTCCTTGCGCGTGATATCCGTGTGATACCATTCGGCCGCCGCAAGCCCGGTTTCCACCGCTCGCCTGCCGCTTGCGCCGAGCAGATCGTAGTCACGCTTGATTATCGTCGTCATTCCTGCCTCCCGCGATGCGCAGCGGCACACCGCCCTCGATGCCGGAAACGATAGATCGACTTTTCGCTTGCCTCAATGCATGAATGATGGAATCTATCAAAACATATCAAACTCTAATGTCACAAATGATGGCATATCTCAGGAGCGGTCATGCGTCGTCCCACCATAGCGGATCTTGCCAAGGCATCCGGCGTCAGCGTCGCGACGATCGATCGTGTGCTGAATGGGCGCCATCGCGTGCGGGAGGAAACGGCACGGCGCGTCTACGAGGCGGCGCAGGAAATCGGCTATCATGCCGTGGGGCTCCTGCGTCAGCGCGTCTTTGAGGATCTGCCGCAATATCGGTTGGGCTTCGTCCTGCAAAAGCCTGTTCAAGCCTTCTATCAGGCCTTCGCCAGGGAGATTGCGGCGGCGGCACAGGCGGTGACGACGGCGCGGATCAACGCCCAGATCGACTTCGTCGCAGCCTCGACACCGACGGCGATTGTCGAGAAGCTGAAGATAGTCGCCGCCCGCAGCCAGGCGGTCGCACTCGTGGCGCCGGATTATCCGGCCGTCACGGCCGCGATCGACGAATTGAAGGAGAAAGGCATTCCGGTCTTTTCCCTGCTGTCCGATTTCTCCACCACGGCGCGTCAGGGCTATATCGGCGTCGACAATCGCAAGGTCGGGCGTACCGCTGCCTGGATCATTGCGCGTTCGGCGCGTCGCCCGGGCAAGGTGGCATGCTTTGTCGGCAGCCATCGCTTCCTTGGGCATGAGTTGCGCGAAATCGGTTTTCGGTCCTTTTTCCGCGAGAATGCGCCAGATTTCGAGGTGCTGGATACGCTCATCAATCTCGAAACGCCGGAAATCACGCATGAGGCGACGCTCGATCTTTTGCAAAAGCACCCCGACCTCATTGGCTTCTACGTCTGCGGTGGAGGCATGGAGGGAGCGATTTCCGCCATTCGCGAGGAGCGGCTGTCTGGCAAGCTGATTGCCGTCGTCAACGAATTGACGCCGGAATCGAGGGCGGCACTTGCCGATGATGTCGTCGCCATGGCGATCGGCACGCCGCTGCCAGCGCTTTGCAAGGAACTGATGAGCCTGATGATCAAGTCCGTCGAGAGCGACGAAGCTGCCGTTCCCGGACAAAGCTTCCTGCCGTTCGAAATCTTCCTTTCGGAAAACATCTGACAAGGATGATGTAATTCTATCATTGTCCCAATAATTCTATCAGGAATGATGGCTGAAGCCGATGGAAGAAGGGCAGGAATATCGCTAGTCCTTCGCAAAGTAGGCGCGGCGGATTTGGAATGTCTCCGCAGCCGGATGCCTTGAGGAGGAGTGCCCATCATGAGTTTCATTCGTTTCGCGCTCAATCATATGTGCGCGCCGTCCCTGAAGCTGGAATCATTTTTCGCCGCTGCAAAAGAGCTCGGAATCGACAGCGTGGAGATCCGCAACGATCTCGCCGGCAATGCGATACTTGACGGGACTCCGGCGAAAGCCGTTAGGGAATCGGCCGAGCGCCAGGGACTTACCATCATCTCCATCAATGCGCTGCAGCGCTTCAATGAATGGAACGACGAGCGTGCCCGGGAGGCGGCGGAGCTGATCGATTATGCCCGTTATTGCGGCGCGAAAGCCCTTGTGCTCGTTCCGGTCAATGACGGCAGCGGCCGCGAGCCGGAGGTGCGCCGCGCCAATCTCCGCAAGGCGCTGTCGGCCCTGAAGCCGATGCTGGAGGCTTCAGGCATTATCGGTCTCGTCGAGCCGCTCGGCTTCGAGATCTGCTCGCTGCGCCTGAAGAGCGAAGCGGCTGATGCCATCGAGGAACTCGGTGCGAGATCCACCTTCCTCCTCGTGCACGATACCTTCCACCATCACCTCGCCGGCGAGGCCGCAACCTTCCCCGAGCTGACGGGTCTCGTGCACATTTCCGGCGTCAGCGATGCCAATGTTGCGGTCGCCGACATGCGTGATCCGCATCGCGTTCTGGTCGATGCCAGCGACCGCCTCGACAATGTCGGCCAGCTGGGTGCCCTGCTTTCTGCCGGCTATGCCGGCCCCGCTTCGTTCGAACCCTTTGCCCCGGCTGTGCATGCTCTGAAGGAACCTGTGGCCGCGATCAAGGAGAGCATGGCGTATTTGACGGGCAAGCTCTGATAAGCTGAGTTGTCTCCGGGGCAACTGGCATCTTCGCTCGAACACCACTCTAAGCTGTCGGCAAGGGTCTATTGCCGGCCGCGGAACCGGCGCTGGTAAGTGGGATCGTAGAGCGAGCTTTCGCGGAAATCACTCGCGGCAAGCGAGCGGCCGATGAAGATCAGGGCGGTGCGCTCGATTGGTTCGGCCGCCACCTGTTCCTCGATCGTGGCGAGCGTGCCCCGAATGATCCGCTCGTCAGGCCAGGATGCCTTGACGACGATCGCAACCGGGCAATCGGCGCCGTAAAGTGGCGTCAGCTCTTCAACGACCTTTTGAAGCGCGTGGATTGCGAGATGAATGGCGAGCGTTGCGCCAGTCGCGCCGAATTTTTCCAGCGTCTCGTTATTCGGCATCGGCGAGGCGCGGCCCGACACCCGCGTCAGAACCAGGCTCTGAGCCACGGCCGGGATGGTCAATTCGCGCCCGAGCGCGGACGCGGCGGCGGCGAAAGCCGGAACACCCGGCGTCAGCGTATAGTCGATGCCATGCTGCTCAAGGCGGCGGATCTGCTCGGCGACTGCGCTCCAGACGGACAGGTCGCCGGAATGCAGGCGTGCAACGTCTTCGCCTGCTGCCGCGGCCTTGAGATATTCCGTCTCGATCTCGTCAAGCGACATCGGCGCGGTGTCGATGATGCGTGCGCCGGGCGGACAATATTGCAGCAGTTCGGGCGAAACGATCGAGCCGGCATAGAGGCAGATCGGGCATTTGCCGATCAGATCCCGGCCGCGCACGGTGATCAGGTCGGCGGCTCCCGGGCCTGCGCCAATGAAATGCACTGTCATCGCTATACCTCGTTCTGAATTATGGCTTGGTCCACGACCATTGCGTCACCGGCATGGCCGGCCGCCAGCCGGTCATGCGGCCGACAGGGGCGGCGCGCGCAATGTCGATGCGGATCAGCGAGCCGCCCCGGCGTGCCTGTTCGGCAAGCAGAAGGCTTTCCATATCGGTCGTCACGGCATTGGCGACCAGCCTGCCGCCGCTTTTCAAATGGCCGATCGCGGCGTCGAGCACGCCGGCGTCGCTGCCGCCGCCACCGATGAAGATCGCATCCGGCGCGGGTAATCCCGCAAGGGCATTCGGTGCCTCTCCCTCCACGACGGTCAGGCCCAGCACGCCGAAATTCGCTGCGTTGCGACGGATACGCGCCGCGCGTTCGGTCGATGCTTCCACGGCAATGGCGCGCAGTGAAGGATCGGCCAGCATCCATTCGATGCCGATCGAACCGGAACCGGCTCCGATATCCCAGAGCAGCTCACCGTGACGCGCGGCGAGCGCCGATAGTGTGATTGCACGGATCTCCCGCTTGGTGATCTGGCCGTCATGTTCGAAAAGCTCATCAGGGCGACCGGCACTCAGCGATAGGATTCGCGCACCTGTTTCGGCCTTGACCTCGACGCCGCATATATTCAGATCGTTGATGCCAGACAGGGCAAAGTCAGCTGCAGTTTGCCGCGAGACCCTCTCGTGCGGGCCGCCGAGCGCCTCCAGAACCGTAAGCTCAGACTGACCGAAGCCTGAGCTCCGCAGCAGAGCAGCCAATCCGGCCGGACCTTCACCGTCCGATGTCAGCGCCAAGATTTTGCGGCCAGCATGCAGATGCGGCCGGATCAGATCGATCGGCCGTCCGTGCAGCGAGAGAACCGTCGTCTCCTGCAAAGGCCAGCCGAGGCGCGAAACGGCGAGGCTGAAGGAGGAGGGCGCCGGGATAACAGTCATTTCGGCGGCCGGAATGCTCCGCGAAAGCGTCGCCCCGACGCCGTAGAAGAAGGGATCGCCGGAAGCGAGAACCACTGTTGGCCTGCCGCGCCGGGCAAGCACTGCTTCGATGGACCTTTCGAATGGCGAAAGCCATTGATGCGTTTCGCCCGTGATCACAGGGCTCATCAACTCGATATGGCGGGCACCGCCAAAGATGGCCGGTGCCTCGGCGATCAGCCGTTTGGCCTCGCCGCCGAGCCCGGCTGGACCATCTTCGCCGATGCCGATAAGAGTGAGCCAGCGTTGAATCGAAGGTGTCTCAGCCATGGGCAAGGCCCGTATTCTGATCCTGGGCGGTACGACGGAAGCCCGCGCCTTGGCGGCAGCCCTCGGCTCCCGCGCCGATCTGGACATTGTCCTGTCGCTTGCCGGCAGAACCGCCGATCCAGCCCCGCAGCCCGTTCCGGTGCGCAGCGGCGGTTTCGGAGGCGCGGAAGGGCTTGCCCGCTATCTGCGGGAAGAGGCAATCGGTCTCTTGATCGACGCGACCCATCCTTTTGCGGCCCGCATCTCCGCCAATGCTGCGGAAGCGGCGGCCCAATGCGACGTGACGGCTTTTGCGCTGCGCCGCCTGGCCTGGGTGCCGGTCGAAGGTGATGATTGGCTTTCTGTGCATAGCGTTTCGCAGGCTATCGCTGCAATCGGCGCCAAGCCCTTGCGGGTCTTCCTGGCGACCGGCCGGCAGGAGGCGCATCAGGCGAACGCGGCGCCGCAACACTATTACTGGGTCCGCAGCGTCGATCCCGTCGAGCCGCTGCTGACGGTGCCTCATGTCAGTTATATCCACAGTCGAGGGCCGTTCCGATTGGCGGATGAGCTCGACATGCTGCAAAAACATCAGATCGAGGTCGTGGTTACCAAGAACAGCGGCGGCGAGGCGACCTATGCCAAGATCGAGGCCGCAAGACTGCTCGGCATCAAGGTGATCATGATCGAGCGCGCTGAGGCGGCCGGTCTGCCGGTGGTCGAAACGGTGGAGGCTGCACTCGGCCGGATCGATCATTTTGCCTCTTCCCTGATGAAGCGCGGCGTATAGACCAGATCCGGGCGCCCTTCGCGGGCTATGACGCGCGTTTCAGCCGAGCCGATGATGACGCAGGTCGCCATATCCGCCTGCGACGCTTCGGCATCGGCGAGCCGAGCCACCGTCATGCGCTCGTCAGGCCGACCGGCGGCCCGCCCGAAGATGACAGGTGTTTCACCGGGCAGTGCGGCGCGCACGATTTCGAAGGCTTTGCCGAGCTGCCAGGGCCGCGCCTTGCTGATCGGATTGTAGAGCGCGATCACGAAACCGGCCTCGGCAACCGCACGAAGCCGGTTTTCGATGAGAGGCCAGGGTTTCAGATTGTCCGATAGCGAGATGGCGCAAAAATCGTGTCCGAGAGGGGCGCCGATGCGGGCTGCGACCGCAAGCATGGCCGTAATGCCCGGCACGACGACGAGATCGACTGCACGCCATTCCGCAGGACCATGATCGATTGCCTCGCAGACGGCGGCCGCCATGGCGAAGACGCCCGGATCGCCGCCGGAGACGACGCAGACGTTGATGCCGGCCGAAGCCCGCTGCAGTGCCGCTTTGGCGCGATCAAGCTCCTCGCGATTATCAGATGCCTGGCGGATCTGGTCGCTGCGCAGCGTCAGGCGGTCGAGATAGGGGCCATAGCCGTAGAATTCATGGGCGTCGGCGACAGCGGTGAGTGCCTCCGGCGTCGTCTGCTCAGGCTTGCCGGGACCGGTGCCGATCACATAAAGACGCCCGCTCATGGTCTGTTTTCCCAACCGGGGACGAGGACCAGCGAGAAATAAGGTGCCTCAGCATCGTCGCGGCTGGCAAGCGGCGTCATGGCGCCGTTCGCCATCGTGCCGCGCTCGACATAGATGGCCTCGTTCAGCCGGCCGGCCGCATCGAGCGCGCGGCGGATTTTCGGCAGGTTGCGGCCGACCTTCATGATCACGGCTGCCTGCGTATCGCCGAGGCGGCGGGTAAGCTCGGCTTCCGCCATCGTTCCCGGCAGAACCGAGAGCACGTCGTCTCCCTGTACCATCGGCAATCCGGCCAGAGACCAGCAGCCGGACATAGCCGTTACGCCTGGGATGACTTCGGTCGGGAAGCGATCGGCAAGGCGCACATGCAGGTGCATGTAGGAACCATAAAATAGCGGATCGCCCTCGCTAAGCACGGCAACCGTCTTTCCTTCTCGCAGATGTGCCGCCACCATCTCAGCCGAGACGTCATAGAAGGCGGTGATCTGACCGAGATATTCCGGCGCGTCCTTGTCGATCTCGGTCGTGACCGGATAGTAGAGCGGCAGGAGCGCGACGTCCGCTTTCAGCAGGTGGCCGACGATGGCGCGTCCGTTGCCGCCTTTGCCCTGCTTGGCGAAGTAGGCGACGACATCGGCTCGCTCCAGGGCCTTGACGGCCTTGACCGTCAGCAGTTCGGGATCGCCGGGGCCGGTGCCGATCCCAATCAGGCTTCCGTTCGAAGGCGCGCTCATAGGCCCGGCCTCGCAAGAGCGTTGAGGGCCGCTGCCGTCATCGCACTGCCGCCGAGACGCCCGCGCACGATGGCAAAGGGAACGCCGTAGGAATTCTCGGCAAGCGCATCCTTCGATTCCGCTGCGCCGACAAAGCCGACAGGCATGCCGATGATGGCGGCAGGCTTCGGGGCGCCGTCACGCAGCATTTCGAGAAGGTGAAAGAGGGCGGTCGGTGCATTGCCGATGGCAACGACGGAACCGGCAAGGCGGTCGGTCCAAAGATGCATGGCGGCGGCCGAGCGCGTGTTGCCGATGGTCTTGGCGATGTCTGCCGTGCGTGGGTCCTGCAAGGTGCAGATCACCTCGTTTTCCGCCGGGAGGCGGGCGCGGGTGACGCCACGGGCGACCATTTCGGCATCGCAGAAGATCGGGGCGCCCTCGGACAGCGCCTTGCGAGCCGATGCGACGAAATCGGGAGAGAACAGGAAATGCTCTGCCGCTTCCACCAGCCCGCAGGCATGGATCATGCGGACTGCCACATCGGCCTCGGCTTCGGGAAAACGCTTCAGATCGGCTTCGTTGCGGATGATCGCGAAGGAGCGTTCGTAGATCGCATCTCCCTCGCGGATATAGTCATAGTCAGGCATTTCTATCCCTGTCGTAAAGCCGTCGCGATTGCGTCCCGGCCGAGCCGTTTAAGACACTGCCGGGCCGATTCGCCAGCAGCTTTGTTGTTCCGTACCAGTTTCCCGAGCGTCGCCAGCGCCGATTTCAGGCCTTCCTTGTGGATGTAAGCCACTGGCTCTGATGATGATGACCCATTTACGACAATAGCATAGCCCGTTGCAGCACCGACGATGGTCAGCATTGCCGGAGACGGGTGGGCGCACCCCTTCATGCAGCCGGACAGATGGACCTTGAACGAACCGTCAAGCAGGTCGGCGCCGACATCGATGAGATCTGCGGCGGCCTTTCTCGTGGCATAGTGGGCGGATGCGCATGCGCCGGTGCCGGAGCAGGGGATGATATCGTTGGCCGGATCGTCGGCACGCGTCTGAAAGCCGCAGTCAGCCGCCGCGGCGAGAAGATCTTTGGCTAGATCGCCTGGAAGTGCAAGTACCAACAGGCTGTGCTCCGGTCCCGTCCGTATCTCACGCGCGCCTGCTGTCTCTGCCAAGTCAAGAAAGCGCAGGAGATCGCGAGCGTGGATCCGACCGAAGGCAGGGCGCAGTCCGAGGGCGGAGTGTTCCTTCCCCAGTGCAACGATGCCGATAGCAGAGGCCGGTAAGGCCGTCTCACTATGTACGAGATCCGGCAGAGCGGGAAACTGTGCTTTCAAAGACGCAGCGTCCAGGTCGCGTCCGCGGGCGCGCGGTCCGATAGCGGCCAAAGCGTCGAGCAATGTGCTGACACCGGATATTGCCTGCTCGCCGGGCAAGACGGCAAGCGGTGTGGCTGTCGCATCCGTTCCGGCGATCGAAAGCTTCCATAACTGGCCATTGCCGGAAATGACGGCTTTCAGCCGGATATCGGCCGAGAGGTCGTCAAGAACGAGCCGGCCGCCGCCATCGACGATAATGGCAAGCTTGGCAGCCAGGAGCGGCTTGGGATCGAGTGATCCGATCGCGCTGCGAAGGCGCCCGGCAAGCGATCGCGCGTCAGCGGTTTCCGATGGATCGAGGCCGCTGAAAGGCGGGACTTCGATTGCGACGCCGCGTTCCGGCACAATGCCGGCGTGATCGATGTCGGCTGCCAGTCCGGCCATGCTGTGCGGCCTCATGCCGCGCAGCTGAAAATTGCCGCGTGCGGTAATTTCGATCAGGCCGTTGCCGTGCTTTTCGGCGGCTTCGGCCAGTGCGCGCAATTGCCGGACGCTCAAGCCCGGTGTCGATGGTCGCAGGCGCACGAGCAGACCGTCGCCCGTCTGCATCGGTGCGCTCAAGGAAGGACAGGCGCCGCGAACCATGGCGGGCAGCGGCTTTTCAACGCCGTAGCGGGCGGCCTCGTCTTGCGGGAAGCGCGTTTGTCCATTTATCGTCTGTGTATCGGCCGCAACCATGAGACTGCCCTTCATAAAGGACATTTCCTTGCACAATCCGGGTCGGCGGGCAAACGATTTGGCGCCCGGCCTTCAGTCGCACCCTTAGTTGCGGTCGTCGAAATCATGCCCCTTGCGCATGAGATAGATGTCCATGATCCATCCGTGCTTGGCCCGCGCCTCTGCCCGCGTCGCAAGAATCCGTTCGCAAACCTCACCCAGCCTGCCGGCGATGGTGATCTCGTCCTTGGTGCCGAGATAGGCGCCCCAATAGATATAGGCATCCGGATCGTCGATCCCGCTGAAGGCCTGTTCGCCATCGAGCATGACGACAGCCGTTTCCGCAATGCCGGGAAAGCTTTCGGCCAGCCGCCGGCCGGTGGTGATCTGCACGGGCTTGCCGACGAGATTGAGAGGGATGCGGTGGCTTGCCGTCAGCGCCTGAATGCTGGTGATGCCGGGAATGATGCTGTAGGCAAGCGCAACATTGCCGCGAGCGGCGACGCGCTCGATGACGCGCAAGGTGCTGTCGTACAGGCCAGGGTCGCCCCAGACGAGGAAGGCAGCACTTTGGCCTTCCGCCAAATGCTCCAGAAACAGCCGTTCATAGGTCGCGGAAATCGCCTCGTGCCAGTCATCGACGCTCTGCACGTAGCTGCGCTCGGCTGTCCGGCGCAAGGGCACGTCATAATCCACAAAGCGCGTGGCCTGGTTGGTAACATAGCGCTGGCAGATTTCCCGCCTGACGTCGGCAAGCTCGCTCTTGGCAGCCCCCTTGCTGGGGATCAGGATGACATCGGTAGCATTCAGCGCATTGATCGCCTGCACGGTCAGATGTTCGGGATTTCCCGTGCCGATACCGACGATGTGAATATGCCGCATGTGCTTGCCCTCGCTCTTCAGCGCTGTTTGCCGGAAGCGCCGGATCATTTCAAGAGGAAGCGTTCTTCAGGACGATTGCCGTTCGAAGCTCCAGCGGCTGGCCATATAGCTGCGCGGCGAGGTGCCGAGCATGCGCCGGAACATGGTGGTAAACGCCGCTACGCTCTCGTAGCCTGCTTCAAGCGCGACATTGGTGACCGGCTCGCCGCCGGCAAGCTGCGGCAGAGAGGCAAAGACGCTGGCCTGCTGGCGCCAGGTCGTGAAGCTGATGCCGGTTTCCTTGCGGAACTGCCGCGTGAACGTCCGCCGGCTCATGGCAAGCCTTTCGGCCCAATCGTCCAGCCTCGCGTTTGGCGAAGGGTTGGCGAGATATTCGCGGCAGAGCGCTGTGAGCTTCCGGTCGGACGGGAAGGGGAGGCCGAGCGGCCGCTCCGGCAGCGTCGCAATCTCTTCGACGAGCAGAGACAGGACCAGCTTGGCCTTTCGATGACTGACCGGGGCTTCCCGCAGCCGAATGGCCTCCAGGAGCAGGCTGCGGGCGAGATCCGTTACCTCGACGACCCGTGGGCCTTCATCTTTCGGCGGTTGACCGCGCGGGGTCACATAAACGGATTTCATGCTGACATCGCTCAGGATCTCGATCGAATGCTCCAGCCCGACGGGAATGAAGAGAGCATGACCCGGCGGCACCATCCAGCGGCCGCGCGCCGTCATGATCAGCGCGACGCCCGAGAAGATACAGAGCAATTGCGTGCGCCGGTGGTGATGCCACGGGACGGTGTAGCCCTGCGGCGGCTCGGCACTGTGGACAAGCACATCGGCAGGCGATTCTTCCATCCAGCGCATGTTTTGCACATGGTCATCGTCGAGGGTTGCCAGCAACTGTTTGGAGAGCTTTTCCATTTTGGCCCAATCGAGAAACTAGTGGACCAAAACACGAAAGAAGGTCACTCGCAAGCCGTGTAAAAGGCTGATCAAACAATATTGTCGGCAAAAGTAGCCGGCGCTGGAAGGAATCCCAATGGTTGCGGCGTTTTCGGGTGCGCAGACCCGATTTGAGAAGACCACGATTTCGATCGTCGTGGCGGTCAGTACCTGCCACTTGCTGAACGACATCATGCAATCGCTGCTGACGTCGCTCTATCCGATGTTCAGAGAGAATTATGCACTCGATTTCGTGCAGATCGGGTTGCTGACGATGATGTTCCAGATCACCGCCTCGCTGCTGCAGCCGGTGGTCGGCATCGTCACCGACAAATGGCCGATGCCCTATTCGCTGCCGGTCGGCATGGTCAGCACATTCCTCGGCCTCCTTCTGCTCGGTTATGCCGGCAGTTTCGGTATGCTGCTGCTCGCTGCCAGCTTGATCGGTTTCGGCTCGGCCGTCTTCCATCCGGAAGCATCGCGCGTCGCCCGTCTGGCTTCGGGCGGACGTCACGGCCTTGCGCAATCGCTGTTCCAACTCGGCGGCAATGCCGGTTCGGCAATCGGGCCGCTGATTGCGGCGTTCTTCGTGCTGCAGCACGGCCAGAAGAGCGTTGCCTGGCTTTCGGTGCTGGCCGTGATCGGCTTCATCGTTCTCAGCTGGGTCGGCAACTGGTTCGTCAATCATCGTCGCCAGCAGGCGGCACGTCCCGCGGCCAGCCGCACCCTGCCGATCGCGCGCAGCAAGGCCATGTGGGCGCTGGCCATTCTCATCCTGCTCACGGCGACAAAGAACGTCTACATGGCGAGCATATCGAGCTATTTCACCTTCTATGTCATCGACAAATTCCATCTCGACGTCCGTGACGCGCAGCTTATGCTATTCCTGTTCCTAGGTTCGGTCGCCGTTGGAACGATCATGGGCGGCCCTGTGGGGGATCGCTTCGGCGCGCGCTTCGTGATCTGGTTTTCGATCCTCGGCGTCATCCCCTTCGCGCTGCTGATGCCCTATGCCAATCTCTTCTGGACATGCGTGCTGACGGTCGTGATCGGGCTGATTTTCGCGTCGGCCTTTCCGGCGATCGTCGTCTTCGCGCAGGAGCTGATCCCCGGCCGCGTGGGACTGATCGGCGGCGTCTTCTTCGGTTTCGCCTTCGGAGCGGGCGGCCTTGGCGCTGCGGCTCTCGGAGATTTTGCCGATACGCATGGCATCTCCTTCGTCTACACGATCTGCTCTTATCTGCCGCTGCTCGGTCTCTTCACGATCTTCTTGCCGCGCATTCCAAAGCACTAGAGCCGGATGATTTTTGGTCGAATCGACCTAAAATCTGAATCCGCTCTAGAATCAAAGAAGCAGAGCATGATGTCGTCCGAAAACCGAGCACACTTTTCGGCATCATGCTCTAACCGACACCGGCGGGCTCATGGCCCGCCGGTATTTGTTTCGGAAAAGGCCTGACTGTCGGTCCGTGATGGCCGCCTCTTGCCGGAAATGGCTTTGGATGAGGTCGCTTCGTCAGGCGTAGCGGCTGATGGCGAGATCGGTTGCGTCGATATCCGGCTTGCGGCCGCTGACGAGATCGCTGATGACCCGTGCCGAGCCGGAGCTCATCGTCCATCCAAGGGTGCCGTGACCCGTATTGAGGAACAGCCCCTTGATCTTCGTCGGTCCGATCACCGGCGTTCCATCCGGCGTCATCGGCCGCAGGCCCGACCAGAAAGAGGCCTTGGCGACATCGCCGCCGGGGAAGAGATCGGTGACGGAATGCTCGAGCGTCTGCCGCCGTGCAGGGCCGAGATCGTTGGTGTAGCCGGAGATTTCCGCCATGCCGCCGACGCGGATGCGATCGCCAAGGCGGGTGATCGCGATCTTGTAGGTCTCGTCCATGACGGTCGATTCCGGCGCGCGCGCGGCATCGATGATCGGGATCGTCAGCGAATAGCCCTTGACCGGATAGACGGAAAGGCCGATGCCGAGCGGCTTCAGCAAGAGCGGCGAATAGCTACCGAGCGCGACGACGATCGCATCCGCGCCAACACGCCCGCGGTCGGTCATGACGGCGTGCGCCTGACCGCCCTCAACGTCGAGCCCCTTGATCGTCGCGCCGTACTGGAACTGGACGCCCAGCTCTCTTGCCTTTACGGCGAGCGCGTTGGTGAATTTGAAGCAGTCGCCGGTCTCATCCTTCGGCGTCAGCAGGCCGCCGACGATCTTTTCGCGAACGTGCCTGAGTGCTGGTTCGACTCGGATGCAGCCATCGGGATCGAGCACTTCATAAGGGATGCCGTCGGCTGCCAGAGCCTTGACGTCCTTTGCCGATGCGTCGAGCTGCGCTTGCGTGCGGAAGAGCTGCAGCGTGCCCTGCATGCGCTCGTCATAAGCAATGCCGGTCTCCTCGCGAAGCTGTGCCAGCGAGACGCGGCTGTAATCGGCAAGGCGCAGCATCCGGCTCTTGTTGATCGCGTAGCGTTCCGAGGTGCAGTTCGACAGCATCTTGACGAGCCAGGAGAGCATGGCGCCGTCGATCTTCGGCCGCAGGATGAGCGGAGCATGTTTCATGAACAGCCACTTCAGCGCCTTTGCCGGAATGCCCGGTGCCGCCCATGGCGAGCAATAGCCGAAGGAGACTTCGCCGGCATTGGCAAAGCTCGTCTCCAGCGCCGGCCCCTTCTGCCGGTCGATGACGGTCACCTCGTGGCCTGCCTTGACAAGCTGATAGGCAGATGTGACGCCGACGATGCCGGCACCCAGAACGACGACTTTCATGATTTCCTCGGAGAAATGAGCGTTGGGAAGGTCAGCGGTATTGCCTGTTGTAGCGGTGGCCGAGACTGGTCAGGATCTCATAGGAAATCAAGCCGGCATCCCGCGCAAGATCCTCCAGGGTCTGATGATCGCCGAGGACCTCCACCATGCTTCCGAAAGACAGCGTACCTTCGGGCAGGGCGCTGATATCGATCGTGATGCTGTCCATCGACACGCGGCCGACGATCGGTAGGCGCACGCCTTTGTGATAAACCGCGCCGCGATCGCTAAGGCTGCGTGGAAGGCCGTCGGCATAGCCGGCGGCAATCGTCGCAAGCCGGGTCCGGCCCTTGGTCACATGCACGCCGCCATAGCCGACACGCGCCCCCTCCGGAACGGTTCTTGTCTGCACGACGGCGACATCGAGCCTGACGACGGTCTCCATCGGATTGGCAGCGCCGCTCGTCGGGGCGCCGCCATAAAGGGCGATGCCCGGCCGTGCCAGCACGCCGTGAAAATCGCCGCCGAGGAAGATGCCGCCTGAATTCGCGAAAGAGATGCCGTAGCTCGGGAATTCCGCCGCAATGCGGCGCATTTCGGCGAGCTGGTCGGCATTTTGCCGGCTGTCGATCTCGTCTGAGGAGGCGAGATGGCTCATGACGAACAGGATGTCGATGTCGTCGGAAGCCTGCAGGTGAGCCTCGACGAAACCTCTGTCTTCCGGCGGTATGCCGAGCCGCGACATGCCGGTGTCGAACTGCAGAACCGCGGGGAGCCTGCGCTGCAGCGAACGCGCGGTCCTGGACCATTGCCGCAGCTGATCGAGCGAATTGATCACGGGCACGATGCCGCCATCGGCGCAAGCTGCCTCGTTGTCTGGCAACAGGCCATTCAGCACGAAGATTTTGGCGTCACCGGGCAATTGCGGACGCAGCCGCAATGCCTCGATGAAATGCGCAACGAAGAAATGCCGGCAGCCACGCCGGTAGAGCGCCCTCGACACTTGGCTGGCGCCAAGCCCGTACGCGTCGGCCTTGACGACGGCCGCCGTCTGCGCCGGCACAACGATGGAGGACAGCCTGTCGTAGTTCCGGCACAGTGCGGCCAGATCGATTGTCAGATAACCACACGCTCCGCCATCGGCCGCCAATTTTAGCGCCAGCGAATCCACAATTCCGTCCATATCCGCCCTCGTCTTTCAAACGCAGATTATTGAAACAATCGTGAAATTGCCTGTCAAATTGTGATTGATTATTGTGTAGTTGCCTTGATATTGAAACCATCTGCGAATTTTTGAAAGAACCCACATGGGCGCCCTCGATGCGATCGATCGCAACATTCTTCGTCTGCTTCGACTCGATGCCCGCCTCAGCAATGCGAAGCTGGCAAGTGAGGTGGGGCTGTCGCCATCGGCCTGCCTGCGGCGCATCAAGCTGATGGAGCAGGCGGGCGTGATCCGCGGCTATACGGCTTTGGTGGACACGTCTCAGGCGGAAGCATCGATCGCCGTCATCATCAACATCACGCTCGAGCGGCAGACGGAGGATCACCTCGATCGCTTCGAGGCGGCGGTACGCAAGCACCCCGAAATCAAGGAGTGCTTCCTGATGACGGGTGGTTCCGATTATCTGCTGCGTGTCGAGGTCGCCAATCCCGGCGACTTCGAACGCATCCACAAGGATATTCTCTCTACCATGCCCGGAGTGCTGCGGATTCATTCGAGCTTTTCGATCCGCAATGTGCTTGCGACGCGGCCGAAGGGATTGCGCTGAACGAGCGGATGTCGGCTCGGCAAGGGTTTACTTTATTCTGCCGTGCGATCCTGATCCCAACCGATGCCTGCTGCGGCATCCACTTCGCAGATCAAGCCGGTGGGTTCATAACTGATCTGCACCTTGCCGTTCAATTCCGCCGCCAGCAGGCTTTCTATCAAGCGGGAACCGAAACCCCTGCGGGTCGGGGGCTTCACGATTGGTCCTCCCGTTTCCTGCCATCGCAACCTGAGACGTTCGGTCTCACCGCTTTCCAGCGACCAGGTAATGGCAATGCGTCCATCGGCCACTGAAAGCGCGCCATATTTGGCCGCGTTCGTCGCAAGTTCATGCAGCGCAAGCGATATGGAAACAACCGCTCGCGGGGCAAGCTTGATGGCAGGACCGGAGATTTCGAACCGGTCTTTCGGATAGGGCGACAATGCCTGAGCTATGACTGCAGTCAATTCGGCCTGCTCCCATTTGCCATGGATCAGCAGATCGTGAGCGCGCCCCATCGAGGAGAGCCTTGCCTCGAACGTTTCGACGGAAGCCTTGTCCGTGTCACCTCTTCCCAATGTCTGGCGTGCGATGGCCATGACGGTCGCAAGCACGTTCTTGACGCGATGATTGAGCTCGCCGACCAGCACCGTCTGCAGGCGCTCGGCTTCCTTCTTGGCACTGATGTCATGAGCCGTCTTCGACGCTCCCACGATCCGGCCATAGACGTCATAGATTGGAGAGACGCTGAGAAGGATGTCGACAAGCTCGCCGTTCTTGTTGCGCCGTTTGGTCTCATAAGGCTCTACCTTCTGGCCCGCACGGATCCGGGCAAGGATTGCCGGTTCTTCGTCACTGCGGTCTTCCGGAACGAGCATCATCACGGACTGGCCGATGGCCTCTTCGGCCGATTGTCCGTAAAGCCTTTCGGCGCCGCTATTCCAGCTTGTGATGATCATGTTGAGGTCGATGCTGAGGATGGCGTCGTCCGATGAAGCGACAATCGCCGCCAGTTGCCGCTCTACTTCCTGTGCTCGCTTGCGTTCACTGATATCGGTTACGATCGCGGCGGCCCGCTGGATGCGTCCTGAACCGTCTTTCAAGCCAGAGACGGAGTTTGCCACCCAGACAAGACTGCCATCTTTGCGAACATAGCGCTTTTCAATCTCGAAACTCTCTCCTGTCGCCGTCATTGCTTCGAACAGGCGCTTATTCTCATGCAGATCATCTGGATAGGTGATGTCATAGGTCCGCATGCCGAGAAGCTCGCTCTCGGAGTAGCCCACAATTTCGCAGAAACGCTCGTTCACCCGAACGAAGCGGCCATCGAGTTCGCACTGGGCAAACCCAGTCGTCGATTGCGAGATGACGGCGCGAAACAGCTCCTCGCTTTCACGCAGCGCCTGTTCCGCTCGAACCCTTTCCGTCGTTTCGTTGACGATGCAGAAGACGCCCAGCACCCTGCCGTCCACATCACGGACGGGCGAATAGGAAATATCGAAGTAAACCGTTTCGGGATAGCCGTAGCGCTCGATATAGAAGGGCCTATCCTTGGCGACGATCGCCATGCCGTCATGAAGAACGGAGCGAAGAAGCGGTTCGAGGTCGCTCCAGAGTTCGGCCCAGTTTTCCTGCGCAGGCCTTCCGAGCGCGCGCGGATGCTTGTCCCCTATCGTGGGCGCATAGGCATCGTTATAAAGTGCGATAAACTCCTCGCCCCAGAACATGACGATCTGAGCTTGGGCAGGGAGCATGATATCGACGGCAGCAGTAAGGCACGCGGGCCATTCCGACCTTGGCCCAAGACTGGTGGCTGCCCAGTCGAAGCCGGAGATAAGTTCAGCCATTTCGTTCGTTTGTCTCACCGGTTCGGGCACGATGTTCAGAATGCATCCTCTCTTCAGTGACTGCAATTTGCAGCAATTGCCCGGTTTCCCCGACGCTTGCGAGAACTCATAGCATGAAATCCCTCAAGAAGTGCAGAGAGAAAAGCGGCTGATTTCAACGTATTTTAAGTGACATAAGCGAATATTTGCTACGAATATTTTGGAGTATTCAAAGGGAGCGCGACGAGCTCTTAATCTTGGGCGGCGTCAACATGACGCTCGCTGCGGGCTGCCTGCCAGAAATCCAGCGTCGCAAGCATTTCGGCCCATATTTCGGGTGCGAGGCGCCCAGTCCGCTTCGCCCGCAATGCCGCAGGAGCAGTAGGGCGGTATCCGAGAGCCTGCGCACGCACTCGACGCTTGGCTCTATCGGACCGAACGCGCACGCCAGCCCTGCCGTCAGCTTCAAGCGCGGGCGATCACTGGCGCCGACTGTATGATCGGAGACGGGGGATTGCCTCAGGCCGCCCGCAGCAGCATGCCGAAAAGGTCGCGCGGATCGTCCGGGTCGGCGATGATATCGAGTTTCTGGAAGTAATTCGTGCCTGCCAGTTTCTCGCGGACGTAGCGCAGGGCGGAAAAGTCCTCGATCGCGAAGCCGACGCTGTCGAACAGCGTGATCTGCCTGTTGCTGCTGCGGCCTTGTGCCCGGCCGCTCACGACTTGCCAGAGTTCGGTGACCGGGTAGTCCGGGTCCATCTGCTGGATTTCGCCTTCGATGCGGGTTTGCGGCGGATATTCGACGAAGGTGTCGGAGCGCAGCAGGATGTCGCGGTGGAGTTCCGTCTTGCCGGGGCAGTCGCCGCCGATGGCGTTAATGTGGACGCCGGCGCCGACCATGTTGTCGGTGAGGATCGTCGCATATTGCTTGTCGGCCGTGCAGGTCGTGATGATGTGGGCGCCTTCGATGGCGGCCTGAGCCGAGGTGCATGGCACGAGGCGCAGACGCGTCCTGGCGAGATTGCGAACGGTCTTTTCCGTTGCCCTCGGATCGATGTCGTAAAGGCGGACCTCCTCGATGCCGAGAACCGCTTTCATCGCCAGTGCCTGGAATTCCGCCTGCGCGCCATTGCCGATCAGGGCGAGGCAACGGGCCTTTTGCGGCGCCAGATGTCTGGCGGCCATGGCCGAGGTCGCCGCCGTGCGCAGCGCCGTCAGCAGCGTCATTTCCGTGAGCAGTACCGGGTAGCCGGTCGAAACTTCGGCAAGCAGGCCGAGGGCGGTCACCGTCTGCAGCCCTTGCGCCATGTTCTTCGGATGGCCGTTGACATACTTGAAGCTGTAAACCGCCCCATCCGAGGTCGGCATCAGTTCGATGACGCCGTCATGCGAATGGGATGCGACACGGGGCGTCTTGTCGAAGAGTTCCCAGCGGCGATAATCTGCCTCGACGGCGTCCGTGAGTTCGACGAGCATGGTTTCGATGCCGACATGGTGGACAAGCCGCATCATGTTCTCGACGCTGACGAAGGGGATGAAGGCTCTTTCCGATGGGAGCGGCGCGGGCATTTTCGTATCCTCGATGAGACCGTTTCTCTTAGGGTATCAAGCGGATCGATTGACTAAAATCGCAAAACTGTGCCAGTTTTGGTATGGATTTATACAAATTGCCCGATAATTTTGACCGAAAAGACAAGAGCAGGATCATGCGATGACGCTCGCCAAGTATATTCCCGACGATCTCGACCGGCGCATCATCGCGCATCTGCGTTCAGACGGGCGCGCTTCGCTCTCCAAGCTGTCGGATGCACTGGGTGTTGCGCGTGGCACGGTGCAGAACAGATTGGACCGCCTGATCGAGACCGGTACGCTTCTTGGTTTCACCGTGCGGGTGCGGGAGGACTATGACGAGCAGACGGTTCATGCCGTCATGATGATCGAGGTGGTGGGAAAGTCGACGACCCAGGTCATCCGAAAGCTGCGCGGCCTGCCCGAGATCTATTCGCTGCATACCACGAACGGCAATTGGGATCTCGTCGCCAATATCCGCGCCGCCAGCCTTTCGGATTTCGACCGGGTGCTGCGCGAGGTCCGGATGATCGATGGCGTGGCAAACAGCGAGACCAGCCTGCTGCTGAGCAGCCTCTGACAGGTCGCCGCCTCGCTTGAAAACTCGCGGCTTGTTGTTATGATTTCGTATGGAACTTACTTTGCTCGCCCACGCCCTTGCCTGGACCGTGCTCGGTCTGATCGTATTGACCACGGTCGTCCCGGTCGGGACGAAGTACCCGTTCATGGCAATGGCGAGCATCGACAGCGTCATCCCGTTCGGTCTTTTGGGGTTTCTGTTTGTCCTGGCCTATCCCGAAGACCGCCGCATCATTGCTCTTGTGTGCATTTCTGTCGCGGCTGCGAGCGAGTCGCTTGCTCTGATCCTGCCAGAGAAGGGCCTGCGGGTTGAGCGCGCAATCCTGAAAGTGCTTGCGACGGTATCAGGGCTGCTTTTAGGGGCATTGTTTATGGAGTGCATCCTGCAGGCATCGTAATTTGCCTGCCGCATATGGCGGGCTGCGAAACTCACGCATCGCCCCTGACCGCTGAGGAACGCCCTCTGCTTCCATATACAACTATCGGTCCGAAGGCTTGCCGCTTTGGCTTTCCAGCCGATAGCGATGTCCCGGATAAACCAGTCTTGCGGTAGAGACGACGCCGCGTGCCGACCATGTCCGTCTCCAGATCGTCAGGCAGGGTTCGGTCTTCAGGATCGTCAGGAGCTTGCATTCCCAGGCCTGCGGCATGACGGCTTCGACGACATGTTCCGAGCCGCTCAAGGGGGCAACGTCCGAGAGATAGGCATTCGGCGTCATGTTGCTAAAGTCCTGCAGCAGGTAGTCGGGGGCTGCTTGCGGATGGACGTGCCGATCCTCGATCTGCACCGGCACGCCGTTTTCGCTATGCACGATCAGCGAATGGAAAACCGGCGATCCTATGTCGAGCTCCAGCGCGTCGGCGACGTCGGGTGACGCGGCTTCCTGAGCCAACACGATCACCGTTGCCTGATGGGAATGGCCGCGTTCGGCGATCTCCTCGGCGATATTGCGTACCTCGAACAGGGCCGATGCGCCCTTGCGTTCGGCAACGAAAGAGCCGACGCCCTGGATGCGGACCAGCTCGCCCTCGTTGGCAAGTTCGCGCAGGGCGCGATTGGCGGTCATCTTGCTGACGCCAAGCTCGGTAACCAGTTCGTTTTCGGAGGGGACGCGATGTTTGGGCGGCCACTCGCCGCTATGGATGCGATCGAGTATCATCTGCTTGACGCCGGCATAGAGAGGCGCGGCGTCGTTTTCCGCCAGTTCGCGTTTCATCTCGCCGGAACGCTTCATTGCCTATTCCCTTTGCACGGACTGAATCTGCCTCGAAAGCAACTTTCCCACTTGCATATCATAAATTATCTCATATGGTACCCTATACAACCTCGCAATCAATCCTAAAAGTTATTGGGAAAGCGGGCAAGCCGGCGAAGATCGGTAGGAAGTGCTGCAAGGCCTGTTTCAACCTCAGAGGAGCTCTATGCGATGAAATTCAGTGCAATTCTCTTGTCGGGCGTCATGGCTGCCGCCGCCTTTGCGGCACCGGCCGTCGCCAAGGACTGGAAGACGGCGACGATTACCCTGGAAGGTGCCTACGCGCCGTGGAACATGACGAATGCCGACGGAACGCTCGGCGGATTCGAGCCGGAGCTCGCCAAGGTTCTGTGCGAGCGCGCCAAGATCGACTGCAAGCTGGTCGCCTCCGACTGGGACGGCATGATCCCGGCGCTGAACGCCGGCAAGTTCGATGTGATCATGGACGCTCTGTCGATCACCGACGAGCGCAAGCAGGTCATTGGCTTTACCATTCCTTACGCCGCGACGCCGGCCGCCTTCGCAGCCGCTAAGGATAGCCCGCTTGCCAAGGCCGCAGGCACCGGCACCACGATCAAGATGACCCCCGGCCAGACCGGCGTCAAAGAAATCGATGTGCTGAAGGAAGCCTTCAAGGGCAAGACGATCGGCATTCAGGCGGCCACCGTCTATGCCAAGTTCATCTATGACAATTTCGGTTCGGTCGCCACGATCCGCGAGTACAAGACCGGCGCCGACCGCGATCTCGATCTGCAGAACGGCCGTATCGATCTCGGCTTCGACGATGCGGTCTATTTCGCAAATGCTTTTGCCAGCGCGAACGACACGCTTGCCTTCACCGGCCCGGAGATCGCCGGCTCCATCTGGGGTGAGGGTGAAGGCCTTGGCATCCGCAAGGCGGATACCGACCTGCGCGACAAGTTCAACGAAGCGATCAAGTCGGCGCTTGCCGACGGTACCATCAAGAACCTGTCGATGAAGTGGTTCAAGGTCGACGTCAGCCCGAATTGATGAGTCGGCCCTCGGGTCGTCATCATCTGTCTCCGGCTTTGCGGCCGGAGACTGTATGATACCCTGACGCCTGAAACTGCCACGGACAGGGATTGGATCTATGGCAACCTTGCAATTGCTGGGCTTCGGCTCGAACGGGTGGGGAGCGCTGCTGCTTGTCGCCGCCCTGATGACGCTCGCCGTCACGGCGACGGCCTTGGCCATCGGAGCCGTGCTGGGTGCGATCATCGCTTTCGCCAAGCTCTCTGGAAGCCTGGTGCTGAAGACGATCGGCAATATCTACACCACCATCTTCCGCGGCGTTCCCGAGCTTCTGATCATCTATCTGATCTATTTCGGCGGCTCGTCGGCGGTGACGTCGATCGGCAAGTGGCTGGGCTATGATGGCTTTCTTGGCCTGCCGTCCTTTGCCGCGGGTGCCCTTGCCGTCGGCATCATCTCCGGCGCCTATCAGGCCGAAGTGTTTCGCGGTGCCTATCTTGCCATCTCCAAGGGCGAGCTTGAGGCGGCGTCCGCGATCGGCATGCATCGCGGCCTGCGCCTGCGCCGCATCATCATTCCGCAGGTCTTCCGCTTCGCCATTCCCGGTCTTGGCAATGTCTGGCAGCTCAGCCTCAAGGATTCCGCTTTGATCTCGGTGACCGGCCTTGCCGAATTGATGCGCACCAGTCAGGTGGCCGCCGGTTCCACGCGCCAGTATTTTCTTTTCTTCATCGCCGGCGGTGTGCTCTATCTGATCCTGACCAGCCTGTCGGATCGCATCTTCAACAAGGCCGAACGACGCGCCAATCGCAGCATGTCGGCTGCGACCATCGGCCAGGCTTGAGGAGGACGGCATGGATTTGGACTTCCTTTCAAGCACGATGGTCACCCTGCTCAAAGCAGTGCCGATGACGCTGCTGCTGTTCTTTCTGTCGATTTTTTTCGGAGGCCTTTTGGCGCTTGTCATCGTCGCCATGCGCGTCAGCGGCAATCCGATCCTGTCGGGCTTTGCCAAGGGCTATATTTTCGTGTTTCGCGGCTCGCCGCTGCTGATCCAGATGTTTTTGATCTTCTACGGCTTGGCGCAGTTCTCCGTCATCCGCTATTCGTTCCTGTGGCCCTTCCTGCGCGAGCCCGTCGTCTGTGCGATCCTGTCGCTGGCGCTTTGCACGGCGGGCTATTCGGCCGAGATCTTCCGCGGCGGCATCCGTGCCGTTTCGCCGAAGGAGATCGAGGCGGCACGTTCGATCGGCATGTCCGGCTTCCTGCTCGTTCGCCGCATCATCGCACCGATCGCTTTCAGGCATGCGCTGCCTGCCTATTCGACCGAGATCGTGCTGATGATGAAGTCGACGGCGCTTGCGAGCCTCGTCACCGTCTGGGAAGTCACGGGAGTCGCCCAGCGCCTGATTTCGCAGACTTACCGCACGATGGAAGTCTTCATCTGTGCCGCGCTCATCTACCTCGTGCTGAATTTCATCATTCTGCAGGCAACGGCCCTGCTGGAATATTCTCTCTCCCGCCATCGCCGCGCTATCCCGCCGGCGCTGAAGGCCTAAAGCTTACTGGAGCAGGCAAATCATGCCAGGTGTCACCCGACTTTCCGTCCGCAACATCCGCAAGAGCTTCGGTACGCACGAGGTCCTGCGCGGCATTTCTCTCAATGCCCAGGACGGCGATGTGATTTCGCTGCTCGGCGCCTCCGGCTCGGGCAAATCGACCTTTCTTCGCTGTATCAATCTGCTTGAGATCGCCACGGATGGCGAGATCTGGGTGGATGGCGAGCAGATCCGGATGATTCATAAGAACGGCAAAAGCTACCCGGCGAGCCACAAGCAGGTGGATCATATCCGTTCCGAGCTCGGCATGGTCTTCCAGAGCTTCAATCTGTGGTCCCATATGACGATCCTGCAGAATGTGATCGAGGGGCCGATCCATGTTCTGAAGCGCTCCCGCGCCGAATGCATCGTCGAGGCCGAGGCGCTTTTGGAAAAGGTCGGCATTGCCGACAAGCGCCACGCCTATCCCGCCCATCTCTCCGGCGGCCAGCAGCAGCGTGCGGCGATTGCCCGCGCTCTTGCCATGAAGCCGAAGGTCATGCTGTTCGACGAGCCGACCTCGGCGCTTGATCCGGAACTCGTCGGCGAAGTGCTGCGCGTCATGCGTTCGCTCGCGGAGGAAGGCATGACGATGCTGGTGGTGACCCACGAAATGAGCTTTGCCCGCAACGTCTCCAATCGCGTCGTCTTCATGAAGGAAGGGCTCGTCGAAAGCAGCGGCACGCCGGACGAAATGTTCGGCGGCGGAGCTTCACCGGCTTTCCGCCAGTTCATCGGCCATTTTGGAAACGGGCAATGACCGTCACCATCGACAAGCCGTTGTCCTGGCGCGACGTTGCACGCGTCAGTGCCGGCGAGCTGCTTTCCCTCTCCGAGGCGACATGGGAACGTGTTGCTCAGGCGAGCCGCATCGTCGAGCGCATCGTTGAAACGGGCGTGCGCGCCTATGGCGTCAACACCGGCGTTGGAGCCCTATCGGATACGGTGGTTGATCGCGCTTCGCAGAGCCGGCTCTCGCGCAATATCATCTTGAGCCATGCCTGCGGCGTCGGCCCGTTTCTGCCCGCGCGGGAGGTGCGCGCCATCATCGCGGCGCAGATCGCCAATTTCGCCCACGGCCATTCCGGCGTGCGGCCCGAGATCGTCGCGCATCTGGCTGCGTTTCTCGAACATGACTGCATTCCTGAAGTGCCGTCCAAAGGCTCTGCCGGCTATCTCACGCACAATGCCCATACCGCGCTCGTCCTGATCGGCGAGGGCAGGGCCGTCGTGAAGGGCGTATCGATGAGCGGCGTTCAAGCGCTCGCAGCAATCGGCTTGAGCCCCCTCGTGCTCGGCGCCAAGGAAGGCCTGAGTCTCGTCAACGGCACGGCCTGCGCCACCGGATTATCGGCGCTTGCAGTCTCTCGTGCCGAGCGCCTGCTCGATTGGGCCGATGCGATTGCCGCCCTGACGCTGGAAGCCGTCGGCTGCCAGATGGCGGCTTTCGACGAAAAGGTACTGGCGCTGCGCCCGTCAGCCGGCATCGCCAAGGTCGGGCGCAGGCTTCGCAGCCGCCTGAATGGCAGCGGCCTCGTCGCTGCCGCCCTTGGGCGGCGGACACAGGATGCCCTGAGCCTGCGGTCGGTGCCGCACGCCCATGGCGCGGCGTGGGATGTCTTCGAACAGACCGCCCGCATCGTCGATCAGGAACTGGCTTCCGTGACGGATAATCCGGCCGTTTCGGGCACGCCCGAACAGCCGATGGTCTCTTCCGAAGCGCATGCCGTCGCTCCGGCTCTCGGACAGGCGGCCGACGGTCTGGCGGTCGCGATCGCCCAGATATCGGCGATGAGCGAGCGCCGGATGGATCGCCTCGTCAATCCATTGGTCAGCGGCCTGCCGCCTTTTCTTGCCAGCGATGCCGGCAGCCATTCCGGTTTCATGATCGCGCAATACACGGCTGCGGCGCTGAGCAACGACAACCGACGGCTCGCCGCTCCCGCATCGCTCGATGGCGGCCTGACCTCCGGCCTGCAGGAAGACTTCCTGGCCCATCCGACAGCCGCGGCCAACAAGCTGCTCACGATTCTCGACAATGCAGAATATATCCTGGCGATCGAGCTCATGGCGGCCGCTCAGGCGCATGATTTCCTTGCTTCGAAGGGCAAGAGAGGGCCGGGAACGGAACGTATCCATGCTGCCGTCCGTTCCTGCGTGCCCCTTTATGGCGACGACCGTCCCTTGAATACGGATATGGAAGCCTTGCGGGCCATGATTGCCAAGGCTGCGCCACCTGCGGAACACGAAACTCCCTGCGGATCCGGCGCTTAAAGGGGGCGATGCGTTGCCGATCGCCCTCTTCTCGTTCAAAAAGCACTTTGGCGGCAAAGCGGCACGGGATCGCAAGCCTCCGGCCTGGAGCATGATGCCGAAAGGTGCGATCGGTTTTCGGACGACATCATGCCCTACGTCTTCGATTCCAGAGCGGGTCAGATTTTAGGTTGTTTCGACCTATAGCCCTTCCGCTTTTCTTCGAATCACGGAAAGGCTCGATCCCTTTATTTTCAAGCAATTCCGGAGGGGAAACAGCTGCGCACTTTTCCCAGAATTGCTCTAAAATCGTCCGGCTCTAACCGACCGTCATGCGACGCAGCACGTTCGATCGGAAATAGAAGTGCTGAACGAGCGCACCCAGTATGTGAAGAACGACGACGGTCCACAATACCGCCTTGATCGGGCCGCCATGCAGGAAAGCCGCCGTGTCGACGCCGAGATAATAGGCAGCCATTCCCGAGAGCGGCATGGCGAATATCAACGCGTAAAGCAGGACATGCGTCACGTTGGCGACGTAATGCACGATCACCGGCTGGCCATCCGGCATTGCGGGAGCTTCCGATGAAAATTTGAGTGCGATGCGCACGATGGCGAGCAGCAGGATCGCGATGCCGGCATAGGCGTGAATATTGGCGCTGGCGATGTCTGCCGACGTCGGCGTCTGGCCGTGGCGCACAAGGCGCCGCCAGGCATTCATCCCATCCGGGAACAAGAGATTGAAGAAGATGAGTATGGCCATGAGCCAGTGAAGGATGCGTTGCGGAACGGAATAAGCGGATTTTGCAGGCATCGTGCCTCCTTAGATTGGAATTGTTCTAAAGGTAGAGCATGATCCTAACGTGAACCTGAACGTGCAGGCCATTGCCTTGGAGATGAGCGTATTATGGATCGGAAGACCGAAGCCGATGCCTGCCAACAAGGATGTGAAGCGCTATGGCGTAGCGGTTCATGCCAAGCCGGGTAATTTCATCCGTCTTGCTGCCTGTCGGCTTGGGTGTCGAAGCTAGCCGATTCGATCCGCATAAGGATAAGCGGCGGCCTCGCTCATGAGGCCGCCGCTTGGATTGGTTTACTTGCCGGCTTCCTTGGCCGCCTTTTCGATTACCGCGGCGACCTTTTCCGGCTGCGAAGCGAAGACGGCATGACTTGCCTTGATTTCGGTCACCTCGCTTCCGGCGCGTTTAGCCATGCTGCGTTCGAGTTCCGGATTGATGGAGCGGTCGTCACTGGCGACGACCGCCCAGCTTTTCTTCACCTTCCAGGCGGGATCGCCGACCTTGGCCGTAAAGGCTGCCTTGGAGGCGAAAACCTGCGACTTTCCGAGGAAGTCGGCCTCGTCCCTCGGCAGATCGGCGGCAAAGTCCGCTGCGAAAGTGGCGGGGTCGATATAAAGATACTGGCCGTCCTTCGTTTCGCGGATGTTCATGCTGCCCGCCGGCTTGGAGCTGGCAAGGCCGATCAGGCTTTCGCCCTTGTCGGGCTGGAACGCGGCGACATAGACGAGACCAGCCACATCCGGCCGGTTGCCCGCTTCCGTGATGACCATGCCGCCATAGCTGTGGCCGACAAGCAGGCTCGGTCCGTTCTGGAGATCGAGCACGCGGTTCGTAGCAGCGACATCGTCGGCAAGCGAGGTAATCGGCTCTTGCACCACAGTGACGTTGAAACCATCCTTTTCAAGGATATCGGCGGTCTTGCGCCATCCCGAACCGTCGGCAAGGGCGCCGTGGACGATGACGATGTTCTTGATCTCGGCTGCCTGGGCAGCAAAGGCAAAAGTGCTTGCAGCAAGGCTAAGGGCGGCGATGGAGAGAAAACGGGGCTTCATGGATGTAACTCCTGTCAGTTGAGGTTCATGCGGGGGGTGAAGAGGGAATTTCAGCCGAAGGTAAAGGCGTAAGCCTGCACCCCGGGATCGAAGAAACGGATCTCGAAGTTGCGTGCGGTGACGTCACCGGACTGGCGGACGAGCTGGTAGAGCTTGGTTGTCGTCACGGTGCCATTGCCGTCGGCGTCGATATCGGAGCCGTGGTTGGCGCCGGGCGCCTTTCCGTCCACGGTCACCTGGAAGCGGACCGGCTTTCCGTCTGCCGAGGGGCCAAGCACCAGGTGCAGGTCGCGGGCGCTGAAGCGGTAAGTGATGCCGCCGCCTGCCTTGTTGAGCGTTGCCTGTTCCCGGCCGACCGTCCATGTGCCCGTCAGGCCCCATTGATTGAGGTCGGGACTGGCAATCGAATAGTCGGCGGCGGTATCGGCCTTCAGCCCTTCGGGGGAGACGAAACCCGTAGCCTGGCTGTAGCCGATATAGGTTTCGCCGGAGCGGATATGGCCGAGATCCGGGCTTGCTTCCGCACCTTTTGCATCGGGAACAACGAGGCTGCTTTCAGCCATATCGCTGCCGGCTTCGCGCAGGAGGTCCTGGATGGCCTGTTCCGTCTGGCGATAATTGCCCTCGCCGAAATGCTGGTAGCGGATCTGTCCCTTGGCATCGATGAGATAATGGGCGGGCCAGTAGTTGTTCTCGAAGGCACGCCAGATGCGATAATCGTTATCGATCGCGACCGGATAGTTAATCTGGAAGTCGGCGATCGCCTTCCTGACGTTGTCGACATTTTTCTCGAAGGCGAATTCCGGAGCATGGACGCCGATGACGACAAGGCCCTGATCCTTATATTTTTCCGCCCAGGCACGCACATAGGGAATGGTGCGGATGCAGTTGATGCAGGAATAGGTCCAGAAGTCGACGAGGACGACCTTGCCGCGAAGCTCAGCTGGCGTCAGCGGCTGCGAATTCAGCCAGGTAACGGCACCGTCGAGCAAAGGGGCTGAGCCTTCGATCGGAAGGTTGCTGTGGAACGGGCGCGCCGCGTCGGTTGCGACCTTCATGGCGCCGTTGCCGGCAACCTCCGTCTGCGGGGCTGAGCTTTTGGGGTGCAGCTTTTCCAGCAAGACCTGTTCGAAGGAGCCGGTGCTTGCGTAGGAGAGGCGGGCAAGCAGGCCGGTATCGAGGCCAAATGCGATCGCTGCAACGCCGGCGAGAACGGCGACACCTGCCAACTGCCGGATGCGTTCGCTGACACCGAGGGACTGCTTCATGCGGGCAAAGATCTTGCCGCCGGCAAAGAGGGCGACGGCAAGCGAGGTCGCAGCCCCGGCGCCATAGGCAAGCAGCAGGAATGTCGTCTGCAGATTGGCGCCTTTCAAGGCAGCACCTGTCAGGACAAGCCCGAGGATCGGGCCGGCGCAGGGCGCCCAGAGCAGGCCCGTCGCAATGCCGAGCACGAAGGAGCTTCGGACGCTTGCAGTCGTGCGCTGAGCACCGGCGGCATTCAGGAGATTGTTGCCGAGATCGACGACAGGTCGCGAAAGCGCGGTTGCGATGCGCGGCGAAATCAGGCTCAGTCCAAAGAGGCCAAGCAGCACGATCGCTGCAAGACGTCCATATTCATTGGCGCGGATCGCCCAGGCACCGCCGACCGCAGCCAGCGTCGCGACAGCAGCAAAGGTGAGCGCCATGCCCGCCAGCATGGGCAGCGTGCTACGGACGAAGGGCTGTCCGGCGCGGGCAAAGACGAAGGGGAGGATCGGCAGGATGCACGGACTGAGGATCGTCAGCGCACCGCCGAGATAGGCAATGATAAGAAGCGTCATCGTCTTGTTCCTTTAGAAGCGATTGACCAGCTGCGAACGGCGAGGGGCCGTGCTCAGCAGTGACGCTATCTGCCAGTGACGACGTATCTCGAATGTGTCAGGCGGGATGGGAGAATGTACAGAAACGTCGGCGTTCTGGGCTTCGATACATTGCGATACAAACCGGCCGGTTTGGGCGCGATTTCGCAGGCGGCGCAGCTGCCCGATGCGATAGGAGAAAAAGGACCCGGATTGTATCAGACTGTATCTGCAGGGCCTGAGGCTACAAAGGAATTCAAAAGGCCGCTGTTTGCGACACATCGGCGATACATGCGGCTGGCTTTCTTAAGCTCACGATCCAATCCACAGGAGAGACAGATGTCCGACGAAATCAACCACAGCCGCCGCCGCTTCTTCGGCATTGCCGCAATCGCTGTCGCAGCCGCCGAGTTCGGCTTGCCTGCCATCGCAGGTGCTGAGGAAGCCAAGGCTTCTGCATCGACCCTGCCCGCCGTCAAGGCCGGCCATACTTCCTTCGACGCGTTGAAGCAGGTGAAGGCTGGCGTGCTCAACGTCGGTTACGCAGAAGCCGGCCCCGCCAACGGTCCGGTCGTGCTGCTGCTTCACGGCTGGCCTTACGACATCTACAGCTTCGTGGATGTCGCGCCGCTTTTGGCGGGGGCCGGTTACCGGGTCATCATTCCGTATCTTCGCGGCTACGGCACCACCACCTTTCTTTCGAAGGACACGCCGCGCAACGGCCAGCAGGCAGCGCTCGCCGCCGACATGATCGACCTTCTCGACGCGCTGAAGATCGATAAGGTCGTGGTTGCCGGCTACGATTGGGGCGGACGTACCGCCGATATCATGGCGGCACTTTGGCCCGAGCGCTGCAAGGCGCTGGTTTCAGTCAGCGGCTATCTCATCGGCAGCCAGGAGGTCAACCGCAAGCCGCTGCCGCCGAAGGCCGAACTTGCCTGGTGGTACCAGTTCTATTTCGCCACCGAGCGCGGCCGTCTCGGCTACCAGGAAAACCGCCAGGATTTCGCAAAGCTGATTTGGCACACCGCCTCGCCGCAATGGGCCTTTGACGACGCCACTTTCGATCGGTCGGCTGCCGCATTCGACAATCCCGACCATGTCGATATCGTCATCCACAATTACCGCTGGCGCCTCGGTCTCGTCGAAGGCGAAGCAAAGTTCGATGCCTATGAAAAGAAGCTCGCCGCCGGGCCGGTGATTTCGATCCCGACGATCACCATGGAGGGCGACGCCAACGGCGCGCCGCATCCGGAGCCTTCGGCCTATCGCGGCAAGTTCTCGGGCAAGTACGAGCATCGCACGATCACGGGCGGCATCGGTCACAATCTGCCGCAGGAAGCGCCGCAGGCTTTCGCCCAGGCTGTGATAGATGTTGATCGCTTCTAGTTCGGCGATAGTGTGCCAGAAGGCGCCGGCGCAAGCGGGCGCCTTCTGGCATTGCCGCATCGATGGGATGAAATATTCGTAGCTTGATGGTTACGATGATGGGTGGGAAATCGAAATGGATCATGTCGACCATATCCTGATCGTGGATGACGATCGGGAAATCCGTGAGCTGGTGTCGAGTTATCTGAAGAAGAACGGGCTGCGGGCGACGACGGCGGCCGACGGCCGCCAGATGCGCAGTTTTCTCGAGGCCAATTCGGTCGATCTGATTGTCCTCGACGTGATGATGCCGGGCGATGACGGCCTGGTGCTGTGTCGCGAGCTTCGCTCCGGAAAACACAAGGCGACACCCATCCTCATGCTGACGGCGCGCAGCGACGAAATGGACCGCGTTCTCGGGCTGGAAATGGGCGCCGACGATTATCTGGCGAAGCCTTTTGCCGCCCGCGAGCTGCTCGCCCGCATCAAGGCCGTCCTCAGGCGCACGCGCATGCTGCCCCCCAATCTGCAGATCAGCGAAGCCGGTCAATTGCTGGTCTTTGGAGACTGGCGGCTCGACACGGTCGGGCGTCATTTGCTCGACAAGGACGGAACGGAAATCACACTCAGCGGCGCGGAATACCGCCTGCTGCGCGTCTTCATCGATCACCCGCAACGGGTGCTCAATCGCGACCAGCTGCTGAACCTGACTCAGGGCCGCGACGCCGATCTTTTCGATCGCTCCATCGACCTGCTCGTCAGCCGTCTCCGCCAGCGGCTGGGGGATGACGCGCGGGAGCCGATGTACATCAAGACGGTTCGCAGCGAAGGCTATGTCTTCTCCGTGCCTGTAGAAATTGCGGAGCTTCGCCCATGACCATGGCCGACCTCCCAGGTCGCCGGTCATGGTGGCCGAGCACCTTGCGCGCCCGCATCTCGCTGATCCTGCTAGCGGGGCTCGCGATCGCCTACGGCCTGTCCTTCAGCGTGCTCTATATTGAGCGCTACATGTCGGCAAAGGCGGTCATGCTCGGGACGCTGGAGAGCGATGTTGCAACGTCGATCGCGGTGCTCGATCGGTTGCCGGCCGATGAGAGGGCAAATTTCGTCGATTGGCTCAGCCGCGGCAATTACAATTTCGAACTGGGGACGGGCCTGCCTGGTGTGCCGGATACCTCTGCCCATGGTGCGGAGATCGCCGCCAAGATTGAGGATGCGGTCGGCCACCGCTTTCCCATCCACATGGAAGCAATACCCGGCCCGATCTCGCGACTGCAGGCACATCTCAATCTGAGCGATGGCAGTCCGTTGACGATCGATGTCACGCCCAAGGGCGTCATGCCGATCGCGGCGTGGCTGCCCTATGTCTTCGTCGTCCAGATGCTGTTGATCGTCCTTTGTACCTGGTTTGCCGTGCGACAGACGACGCGTCCGCTCGCCGAGCTTGCTGCTGCGGCCGATGCGCTCGATCCCAACAACAAGAGCCCGGCCTTGAGCGACCGGGGGCCGAGCGAAGTGGCGCATGCGGCCAGGGCCTTCAACGCCATGCGGGACCGAATCGCGCATTATCTCGAAGAGCGTGTGCAGATCCTTGCCGCGATCTCGCATGATCTGCAGACGCCGATCACGCGCATGCGTCTGCGCGCCGATATTGCCGACGATTCGCCCGAGAAGAGCAAGCTCTTACAGGATCTCGGCGAGATCGAGCGTCTCGTACAGGATGGGATCGCCTATGCGCGAAGTGCCCATGGCAATGGCGAGAAGAGCGCACGCATTGACCTTGCCTCTTTCATTGAAAGCATCAGCTACGATTATCAGGACACCGGCAAATCGGTCGAGATTCTCGGCCTGGTTCAGGGTACGGCGACGACGAAGCCGCATGCGCTTCGCCGCATCCTCACCAACTTCATCGATAACGCCTTAAAGTTTGCCGGCGCGGCGGAAATCGCCGTGGAGCGGCGGGACACGGGCCAGGTTGCGATCACCGTTCTGGATCGCGGTCCCGGTATTCCGCAGGATCAAATCGAGGCGGCGATGCAGCCCTTCTTCCGGCTGGAGCAGTCGCGTAACCGCAACACCGGCGGCACCGGGCTCGGCCTCGCAATTGCCCAGCAGCTCGCCCAGACGCTCGACGGCTCCGTCAGGCTCTATAACCGCGAGGGCGGGGGCTTGGCGGCAGAAGTCGTTATTTCCTGATCGTCCGTCAAAAGATTTTCGAGCGATTTGTAAGCATTTGTATCCGGCTCGTTTGAGCCTACGTTTTGTAACACTTCCGGCGAATCCTGAAACATGCCGGATACGTCGCTCCGTCAAAAACAACTCCGTCAACAGACGTTGCCCCACACCACAACACGGAGCGGGCAACGCAACAAAGGAGTGTTCCATGACCAAGATCGACAAGGTTCTCTACACGGGCAAGACCCACACCATCGGCGGCCGGGACGGTTTCGCACGCAGCGACGACAACCGGCTGGATGTCAAGCTTTCGCCTCCCGGCAGCGCCCATGCCGGCACCAACCCCGAACAGCTCTTCGCAGCCGGCTGGTCGGCTTGCTTCATCGGTGCCATGGGCCTGGCTGCGGGCAAGCGCAAGATCAAGCTGCCCGCCGATCTCGCTGTCGATGCTGAAGTGGATCTGGGCATGACGGAAGGTGCTTACTTCCTGCAGGCGCGCCTCACCATCAGCATGCCCGGCATCGAGCCGGAACTCGCACGCACGCTGGTCGAGGAAGCGCACCAGACCTGCCCTTATTCGAAGGCCACTCGCGGCAACATCGATGTCGAGCTGAAGCTCGCCTGAGAATCACCCGCGCATCGACATTGCGCGCCGCTTCGAAAGGTGCGGCGCGCCGAATCGTTAATTTTTATCGCTTTGAACATCGAGCAAGGCAGTCTCTGCTTTGCGCCTGGAGGATCATATGCGTCCCATCATTCTTCTCCTTGCAGGAGCTGCGATTTTCGCCGCTCCATGCGTCTACGACCCCGGCTCGAACGAGCCTTCGGCGCTTGCGAGCATCGCCGTTTTATGGGGCGGTTCTGGCTCCAATGGAGCCCCGTATTAACCGTTTGTTAACTATATCGACGGTACACAGGATCAACGATTTATTCACATAGATGACCAAAGTGCTAACAGACGCTCGTTCGATCCGTATCAAGGGCCGCTCTTTTCTTGCGGTCATGCTTTCGCCGGATCTTCCGCTGGACCAGTGGTTGATCAGGCTTGACGACCTTGCAGCCCGTTCGGCCGGCTTCTTCCTGGGGCGGCCGGTGGTGCTCGATATCACCGACTTGCCGATCGACAAGGCGCAGCTCAAGGAGCTGATATCAGAGCTTTCGGCTCGCAACGTCAGCATCATGGGCATCGAGGGCGGTCGCCCGTCGATCGCCGGGCCTGGCATGCCGCCGATCCTGAAGGGTGGGCGTCCGGCTGCCGATTTCGAAGTCAACGAGACCGAGCCGGTCGTGGAGCGCCGCAACAGCGAACCGAAGCCGGCGGCGCCGGAAGTTCGTGCTGTCACGCAGTCGCTGATCATCCGCGAGCCGGTGCGTTCGGGCCAATCGGTGATCTTTCCGGAAGGCGATGTCACCGTCATCGGTTCGGTTGCCTCCGGCGCGGAGGTCATCGCCGGCGGATCGGTCCATATCTATGGCGCCCTGCGCGGCCGCGCCATGGCGGGCTCGATCGGCAACGCCTCGGCGCGAATCTTTTGCCGCAAGCTCGAGGCCGAGCTTTTGGCGATCGATGGCATCTACAAAATGGCGGAAGACATATCACCCGGCCTTAAAGGGCAGGCCGTCCAGCTCTGGCTGGATGGCGAAACGATCATGGCCGAAAAACTAATCTGAGCCGAAGCCGGCCAAAACAGGAGAGCGAGATGGGCAAGGTAATCGTCGTCACATCAGGCAAGGGCGGAGTTGGGAAGACGACTTCGACGGCCGCATTGGGGGCGGCTCTGGCACAGAGAAACGAAAAGGTCGTCGTGGTCGATTTCGACGTCGGCCTGCGCAATCTCGATCTGGTCATGGGAGCGGAACGCCGCGTCGTCTATGACCTCGTCAACGTCATTCACGGCGATGCCAAGCTGCCGCAGGCGCTGATCCGCGACAAACGGCTGGAGACGCTCTTCCTCCTGCCGGCTTCGCAGACGCGCGACAAGGACAATCTGACGCCCGAGGGTGTCGAGCGCGTCATCAACGAGCTCAAGAATTATTTCGACTGGGTGATCTGCGACAGTCCGGCGGGCATCGAGCGCGGCGCCACCCTTGCCATGCGCCATGCCGACGTTGCCGTCGTCGTCACCAATCCGGAAGTCTCCTCGGTGCGCGATTCCGACCGTATCATCGGCCTGCTCGATTCCAAGACGCTGAAGGCGGAGCGCGGCGAGCGCATGGAAAAGCATCTGCTGCTGACCCGCTTCGACGCGAGCCGCGCCGAACGCGGCGACATGCTAAAGGTCGACGATGTGCTGGAAATCCTCTCCATTCCGCTGCTCGGCATCATTCCGGAAAGCACCGACGTCCTGCGCGCCTCCAACCTCGGCTCTCCGGTCACGCTTGCCGATGCGCGCTGCGCGCCGGCGCTCGCCTATTTCGAAGCCGCGCGCCGTCTTGCCGGCGAGCAGCTGCCGATCACCATTCCCGGCGAAAAGCGGGGTATCTTCGGCAAAATCTTCGCAAGGAGGGCCGCATGAGCATTTTCGGACTGTTCCGCAAGCAGAGATCTGCACCGATGGCGCGCGAGCGTCTGCAGATCCTCCTTGCCCACGAGCGCGCTTCCGTCGGCTCGGATCTCGTATCCGTGCTGAGGGAGGAAATCCTCGCCGTCATCGCCAAGCACGTCCAGGTCGACCGTGACAAGGTGCAAGTAAAGATGGATCGCGACAAGGACGTTTCCATGCTGGAGATCGATGTCGAAATCCCGCGCGATGCAGCCTTGAAGGCGGCCTGACGAAGGTTCGGGCACTGACATGTGTGCGAATGATGCCGCCTGGTGTTCCCTTGTGGCGAAACTTCGAGGTTTTTCGAAGTTTGCCCTTGCAAAAGGCGCGATTCGCGATTATTTGCACGCTATCACCTGTATCGATGGCCTGCCGCGCTGACATTTCTGTGTCGAGCCGGTGTTCGCTGTCCGGGTTAAAAAAGCAAGGGCGCTCCCCAGAAATGGGTAGAGCGCCCTTTGCTTTTGTCGCATTCGCCGCGCTTTTCTTGTTCGCTGCGATATGCCAGTTTGCGTTTATCATGCGGGAGGCGGCTGGTTTGGGTGGATTGAATCGTCGATGGAGTCCGGTGTTCAGATGGCTGCTTGCCGGTATCTTCTTGGCGGCATGCGCAATCGGGGCTCAAGCGGCTGGCAAGACGATCTACCTGACGTTTGACGATGGCCCGCTGCCGGGAACGAAGAACATCCTTTCAGTGTTGCGTGAGGAAAACGTTCCCGCCGCCATGTTCATGGTCGGCCTCCATGCGGAGACAAGTCCCTCCGGCCGCGATCTTGTCGCCGAAGCCAAGGCGATGCCATTGGTAACGGTCGGCAATCACAGCTACAGCCACGCCAATAATCGCTACAGACTATATTACTCCAATACGCAGGCTGTGGTGGACGACATGCTGCATGCCAACGAGGTGCTGGGACTGAAGCCGATCGTCAATGCGCGGCTGCCGGGCAGGGACGTCTTTCGGCTTCCGGCGGTATCGAGAGAGGATCTCTCCATCAATGTCGCGCAATGGGAACGCGAGTGGCTGGACTATGAACTCGTCGCCGAAGCGGGCTTCCATCTCTACGGCTGGGATTTCGAATGGGTTCACGGCGGCGACGGCAAGCCGGTTCAATCGGTCGACCATCTGGTCAGCGAGATCGATCACCTCTTCCAGTACGGTCGCTTCACGCAGCGCGGCAAGATGATCCTGCTGATGCACGACGAAATGTTTCAGGACCGGTTCAACGGGCGTGAGAACCTGCAGGCTCTGATCGGCAAGCTTCGTGGGCGCGGCTATGCTTTCGGCGATATCAGAGACTACGCACCGTCGAACCCCTGACACGCCTCAATTTGTTTAAGCCTGTCTCGCCGCGGCCCCGGCTGCAACCGTCAGGATGAAGTCGTCGAGCTCCTGTTCCAGGCTTTCGATAGGCAGGCCGACGAAGCGACCCTCGAGGCTGATGCTGACGACGCCATGCACCGCGCCGAACAGTGTTCTCGCGCGGATGGCGCGCGCCGTCTCCGGCATGTTCGGCTGCAATTCCGCGAGAGGCTCGGCAATGACGCCCATCAGGAACATATGCTCTTCGAGATGCCATTCGGGGCTCGGGCGGTCATCTGGCGGACGATGATCGAAGAGCGCCTTCCACAGATTGCGATGGGTGACTGCAAAGCGCAGATAACCGCGCGCGAGGTTGCGCAGCCGATCCGTCGGCGTGCGATCCCTGACCTCGGCCAGTGTCAGGGATTTCTCCAGCGCTTTCAGCGTCGCCGAGTTGACGTGAATGACGAGATCGTCGAGATCGGCAAAGACCGTATAGAGACCGCCAAGAGCGCAGCCGACATCCTGCGTGACATCGCGTGCCCTCAGGTTGGAAAGCCCGTCGGCAGCGATGCGATTGCGTGCCGCCTCGATCAGCCGCAGCTTCAGATCCTCGCGCTTTTCCAGGGTTTTTCTCGCCATTTCATTTCCAATCCATTTTTTTTGAACATTGTTCAAAATTTTTCTTGAACGATGTTCATGGTTCTGGCATACGTCGGTTCATGAACATCGTTCATAAACGGGAGATGGCAAATGTTCAATTCAATTCTGACGCTCATCCGTGGCAGAGCCCATGATGCGGAGCAGGCCTTCATCGATCGCAATGCCGTGCCTCTGCTTGCACAGCAGATCCGCGACGCGGCCCTCGGTATCCAGTCGGCACGGCGGGCGGTGGCGATTGCCGTTGCTCAAAATGAGCAGGAAAAGAGCCATTACTCTGGGATACTCGCTCGTATCGCCGATCTGGAAACGCGTGCCGTTGCCGCCCTTCAAAAGGGAAGCGACGAGCTTGCCCGAGAAGCGGCAGAGGCGATCGCCCAGCTCGAAGCCGAGCGCGATGCTTCCGAAAAGGCGCAGGCGCAGTTCACCCAGACGATCGGCAAGCTCAAGGCAACGGTTCGCGCATCGGAAGCGCGGCTGCTGGAATTGCAGCGCGGCGAACGTTTGGCGCGAGCTACCCAGCAGACACAGAAGCTCAATGCCGCCTGCGACGACAATTCCGCTCTGGCAACGCTCGATGATGCCGAAGAGACGCTTACCCGACTTCAGGCCTACCAGAGCCGCTGCGAGATTGCAGCCTCTGTCATGAAGGAAATGGACGCCGCAAGCCGGCAGGCAAGCATTATCGAAAAGCTCGCCCATGCCGGCTGCGGTGCCCCGCTCGGCCCTTCTGCCGACGACGTGCTCGCCCGCCTTCGCCAAAACATGAATTCAGCAGCCTGAAACCCAATACATCGAACAGATAAGAGAGGATACGATCATGAACGACAGCTTCCAGAAACATTCCCAGGCTTGGGTCAGTTTTTCCTACATCTCTTTTGCCGCCGCCGCATTCATGCTGCTCGTCGGCCTTTACATGATGCCGATCGATCTGTGGGGCAAAGGCTATCTCGCCATGGGCATCCTGATGCTGGTGCAGACGACGGTTAACGTCACCAAGACGGTTCGTGACAATACGGAGGCTGACAAGCTCATCCGCAAAGTAGAGGATGCACGTACGGAGAAGCTTCTGGTTAAGTTCAATCGCGACGGTCAAGACTAATCTTTATTAACGACGTCGCAGAGTTGTATCCGCACTCAACCTTTGCGTAACAACTTTGTGGCGTCCTGTAGGCCGAATGAGGGAAACGCCATGCAAAAGCACCTGATGAGATCGAGGAAGTTCGCGCCGCTGTTCTGGACGCAGTTCCTCACTGCCTTCAATGATAATTTCTTAAAGCAGACTCTGGTTTTCGTCATTCTCGCGCAGATGGCGACAAAAGGTGCAGCCCTGGTCACACTTGCCGGCGGCATCTTCATCGTCCCGTTCCTGCTCTTGTCGGCAATTGCCGGTGAGCTCGCCGACAAATACGACAAGGCCAAGATGGCCGAGCTTCTGAAGCGTTGCGAGCTCTTGGTGGCGGCGATCTCGGTGGTCGGCATCGCCTTCTCCTCGATCTGGATATTGATGCTTGCCCTTTTCGGCTTCGGCGTCATTTCTTCGCTTTTCGGACCAATCAAATACGGCATCCTGCCCGACCACCTGGCAAGCCGGGATCTTCCCAAGGCCAATGCCTGGATCGAGGGCGGCACCTTCATCGCCATCTTGACCGGCACCATGGTCGCAGCCGTCGCCTTCCGCGAGGGCGAAAATGTCTGGATCTTCGGGCCGATGATGATGGGGCTTTCCATCCTATGCTGGTTTGCCGCCCGCATGATTCCCTCGACCGGCTCCAAGGCGCCCGATCTCGTCGTCGACACCAATGTCGTGCGTTCCAGCTACAGGCTGGTCAACGAGCTTCGCGCCGACAGCCGCATCTGGCGTGCCTCGCTGATGAACTGCTGGTTCTGGTTCGTCGGTGCCTTCATCATGTCGATGTTGCCGGTCATGGTCACCGATATTCTCGGCGGTTCGGAAATCGTCGTTCCCGCCTATCTGGCGATCTTTGCCATCTCGGTCGCCATCGGCTCGGCCATTGCCGGATGGATGGCGGCCGGCCGCATCGTGCTTTTGCCGGCGCCCGTCGGCATGCTGATCGTCGCGCTCTTCGGTCTCGATCTCGCCTGGAACCTGTGGGGCCTGCAGTCGGCAAGCCATGCCGAAACCATTCTCGGCTTCTTTGCCGGGCCGAAGACCATCCGCGTTGCCATCGATCTCGCCGGCATGGCGATCGGCGGTGCCTTCCTTGCCGTTCCCACCTTCGCCGCCATGCAGAGCTGGGCGAATGAAGACCGCCGCGCCCGCGTCATCGGCGCTGCGAATGTGCTCTCGGCTCTCTTTATCGCCGTCGGCCTGGCCCTTGTGGCTGTCCTGCAGGCCGTCGGCCTGTCGGTTCCCGTCGTCATCCTCAGTATCTCCACGCTGAACGTCGCGGTTGCCTGGGTGATGCTGAAAAACCTGCCGACCAATGCCTTCCGCGATCTCATCTCCATCATCTTCCGCGCCTTCATGCGACTTGAGGTCGAAGGCCTGGAAAATATCCGCAAGGCGGGCCCCGCGCCGATCATCGCACTCAACCATGTGAGCCTGCTTGACGGTGCGCTCGCACTTGCCATCACCGAAGAAGAACCCGTCTTTGCGGTCGACTATGCCTTCGCGAGGAAATGGTGGGTGCGGCCGCTTTTGACGATGTGCAAGTTCCTGCCGCTCGATCCGACCAAGCCGATGGCGACGCGCTCGCTGATCAAGGTCGTCCAGGACGGCAGCCCGGTCGGCATCTTCCCCGAGGGTCGCCTGACCGTGACTGGTACGCTGATGAAGGTCTACGACGGTGCCGCCATGGTCGCCGACAAGACGGGGGCTATGATCGTGCCCGTCCGTATCGACGGTTTGGAAAAGAGCTATGCCTCCTATTTGACGTCGAGCCATGTCCGCCGCCGCCTTTTCCCCAAGGTCAAGGTGACGATCCTCGAACCGGTCAAGCTCGACGTTCCCGCGGAACTCAAGGGCAGGAAGCGCCGCATCGCGGCCGGTGCCGCGCTCTACCAGATCATGTCGGCGCTGATGTTCCGCACTGCCGACACGGACAACACGGTGCTTGGACGCGTCATCGAAAGCGCCCACGAATATGGTGGCAAGAAACTGGCCGTCGAGGATCCGATCGCCGGCAAGCTCTCCTATGCCAAGCTTCTAACCGGCGCTGCAGTGCTCGGCGCGAAGTTCAAGAAGATGTTCCCGAACGAGAAGACGCTCGGCGTCATGCTGCCGAACGCCAATGGTACGGCTGCTACCGTGCTCGGTGTCATGTCGGCGGGCAAGGTGCCGGCCATGCTGAATTTTACGGCGGGAGCGGCGAACATCCTGTCCGCCTGCCGGACGGCCGAAGTCAAGCATGTGCTCTGCTCGCGTGCCTTCATCACGCAGGCCAAGCTTGGCCCGGTGGTCGAGGAGCTTGAAAAGCATGTGGCTTTCGTCTGGCTGGATGAGCTGCGCACGCAGGTCACCTTTCTCGACAAGATGTTCGGTCTCATGCGCAAGTATCGGCCGCTGGTCAGGCGCAGCGCCGACGATCCGGCCGTCATCCTCTTTACCTCCGGTTCGGAAGGGGCGCCGAAGGGCGTGGTGCTGACGAACCGCAATATCCTGTCGAACGCAGCCCAAGCGGCCTCGCGCATCGACTTCCACCCCGGCGACAAGGTGTTCAACATCCTGCCGATGTTTCACTCCTTCGGCCTGACGGCGGGCACGATCCTGCCGCTGGTCTCGGGCGTGCCGGTATTCTTCTATCCGTCGCCGCTGCATTATCGCATCGTGCCGGAGCTGATCTACGTCTCGAACGCAACCATCGTCTTCGGCACGGATACCTTCCTGAACGGCTATGCGCGCACCGCCCATCCTTATGACCTGAGGTCGATCCGCTACATCTTCTCGGGCGCCGAGCCGGTGAAGGCATCGACCCGCGAGGTCTATATGGAGAAATTCGGCTTGCGCATCCTGGAGGGCTACGGCGTCACCGAGGCAGCCCCTGTGATTTCGCTGAACACGCCGATGTACAACCGCACCGGAACGGTCGGCAAGATCATGCCGGGCATGGAATGGAGGCTCGAGCCCGTTCCCGGCATCGACGAGGGCGGCCGGCTTCACATCCGCGGCGCCAACGTCATGGCCGGCTACCTGCGCGCCGACAACCCCGGCGTCCTCGAGGCGTTGCCCGAGGGGTGGCATGACACCGGCGACATCGTCACCATCGACGAGGACGGCTTCGTCAAGATCCGCGGCCGCGCCAAGCGCTTTGCCAAGATCGGCGGCGAGATGATCTCGCTTGCCGCGGTGGAGACCCTTGCCGCGCAGCTTTGGCCGGGTGCTCTCACCGTCGTTTCGGCCGTGCCCGATCCGAAAAAGGGCGAGCGTCTGGTGCTCCTGACCGATGCGCCGGGTGCGACCCGAAGCGATTTCCTGGCATTCGCCAAATCGAAGGGCGCCACCGAAATGATGGTTCCGGCAGAGGTGACGGTCGGCAAGGTGCCGGTTCTCGGCTCCGGCAAGGTCGACTTCGTGACGGCCCGCGCGATGGCTCTTGAAGGTCAGTCGCAGTCCGAGGCAGCGTAAGCTCTCGTCATTCGGCGGTAAGCGGTCGGCGGCAAACTACCGGCCGTTTTTGCCAGTGATGCGTTTGCGGATTGTCTCGGAAAATATGTTGAAGAACGATCTCAAAGTCGCGCCTTTCCTGCCGGGCAAGCAGGTCCGTAGCGATGATTCTTTCGCCAGGTCGGAACATTCGGGCTATTGACGCTGTGCAAGATCTGAACAGCAATGGCGACCGGCAGGATCAATCCTGATCGGGATAGATTTTCGAATTTTGCAGCATATGTGCCGAAGTGGGGCAATGACTTGTGGAATTTAAGCTTATGTTTTCCAATTTCCTTTCGGCCTATGGATTACCGGTCTGAAAGTCGATTTGTTGGCCTGGCTGTCGTACTCACCCCTGACGACAGCCGGGAGTCTCGGAAGCGGCCCACAGTCGCGGCCGGGGCTCTCGTCAGAAATGGAGGGCTCCATAGTCGCGATGAGGCCGGAGGCAGACCGGAGAAGGGGCAGGGCTGATCCGAAAGCCGGCGGATACGGATGCCAAATTGCCGCCCGGTCGCCTTGCCGGATGCGCGCTTTGATTGTAGCTTTCTCCTAAGGTCACCGAGCGAAGGGTGGAGATTGCATGGTCATCACACAGAGCGCCTCATCTTTTTGGCCCGATCGCGAAACCTTGCAGGCCATGGGCTTCGATCCGGGGCTTCGACGCAAGTTTGAAGCCGGAATAGAAGCGGGCTTGCTGCGCGATCTGCATGTCGTGCTTGCCGCCCGTTCCGACAACATTTGCCTGGAGTATTATGCTGCCGGCCCCGACGAGAATTGGGGAGCTCCGCTCGGCGACGTCGTTTTTGATGCGGACACGCTGCACGATCTCCGTTCGGTTACCAAGAGCGTGGTGGGTCTCCTCTACGGTATTGCGCTCGACAGGGAATTGGTGCCGCCGCCGGACGCTCCTCTCTATGAGCAATTCCCGGAATACGGCGATCTGGCCAGGGATGCTGCGCGCGCCAAGATCACCGTGGGCCACGCCCTGACGATGACGATGGGAATGGAGTGGGACGAGAAACGTCCCTATACCGACCCGCTGAACAGCGAAATCGCCATGGAGAATGCGCCGGATCGCTATCGATTCGCCCTGGACCGTCCGATGGTTGCCGAGCCTGGAACGCGCTGGATTTATTCCGGTGGCAGCGTCGCGTTGGCCGGGGCCATCATCGAGCGCGGCAGCGGCAAGCGCTTGTCCGATTTCGCGCGGGAAGTTCTCTTCGAGCCGCTCGATATTGCGAGGTTCCATTGGTCGGCCGGGCATGACGGCGTCGCGTCGGCTGCATCCGGGCTGCGCCTCACGGCTCCGGATTTGCTGAAGATCGGCATGCTTCTTCTTCAAAAGGGCGTGTGGAACGGCCGAAGGATCGTGTCCGAAGATTGGATCCGTCAATCGTTTACGCGGGCGATTCCGACCGAGGACGGTTTGGGTTATGGCCGGCTGTGGTTTTGCGGAGATGCGCCGGTGCCGGCGTTTGACCGTCCGAGCCCGTGGTATGCAGGTTTCGGAAATGGTGGGCAAAGACTTTGGCTGATGCCCCATGCTGGGATCGCCGCCGTTATCTACTCCGGCAAGTATAATTCATGGGACGCCTGGATTACGCCCACCCGCGTCTGGCGCGAGATCATTCTTGCCAACTTCCTGAAAGCGTGAAGATGGCGCCTTCAGAATGTGCTGAGGGAGGGCCGCAAGGCCTCGATCCGCCGGCCGCATGCGGCCCGATCTTCAAGACCGGGCCGCGCACATCGCTGAAGGGCGGCTTAGCGATAACGCCAGCCACCATGCCACCACGTGCGATGTACCCAATAGCGATGCCCATCCCAGTAACCCTGGCCGGGATAGAAGATGCCATAGGCGGGAACCGCGGGCACGACGACAACAGGCCGTCCGTTCGGGCGGCAATAGCCATAGGGTCCGCGATGCCAGCCGATGCCGCATCCGTCGCGGGCTTCGGCCGGCGAGATGGCTGCAAAGCAAGCGGTCGCGGCAAAAGCCAGCAAAATGATCTTTTTCATGATGTCCTCACTCGTACTTGAAGAGCTTTGAGCTGTTGTCCCTTCAGCACTTAAACGGCCGCGTTCGGCAAATCCGTCGCTGCACATCGATCATTTTGCATTCAGTTGAAAAAAGACGGGCATTTGCAGCGCATGAGCCTGCTGCCGCAAACAACAGTGCTATGGCGCAGCTCGAGGTCTGCGCGTGACGCAGGACCGGGATCGAGTTTCAAGAGTTTGCGAGGCGGGACTGCGGCGAGCACGCCTTTGCTACGGGTGCAACTTTCCTGCCGATCATCGGTATGCGCCGTATCAGGGCGCGCAGAATGGCCCGGATCGATTTGTATTGCTCTGCCGGGCGCAGGCGGCCGCTGGAATCATACGTGAAGAGGAGATGCCTCCGGGCAAACGCATGCGCCAGCCACAGCGCAAAGGCGACGCCCACGCCCCAGCCCATCAGCGTGTCGCTCGCCCAATGGGCGCCGACCCATTGACGCGACAGGCAGATCAAGACGCCTACGGGAATGAACAAAGGACGAAGGCGGGGAAAGACAAGCGCAAGCGACATCGCCATGGCTCCGGCGGTTGCTGAATGTCCGGAGGGAAAGGAGGCAAAGTCGGCGTGAAAGGCAAAGGGTCGGAAGGTGAACGCGCCGTCCGTCTGCAGGAGTTCCGGTCGGGCACGGCCGATGATGTTCTTGGCGAGCGAATCGACAATACCGCCGCCGGCGACCGCCAGGAAAACGAATGCAGCTCCGGTGGCGATGAGATCTGCGCTCCGGCGCATCGATTTGCGCAACTTTTGCGCGGGCGCGAAGATCGCAAATATCAGCAGCGCACCGCTGAATGAGAGCACCAACAGTCCCGTGCCGAGACTGCTGATCCATTTCGCCGTCCCGCGCAACTGCTGCGGAAACGACTTCATCCAAACGCCTAAGGGATAATCGGCCGTCCACATCACGAGCAGTGACAGGGCAAGGAAGATGGCGATGAGGACGATCGGACGCTCGAGGAATGCCCGATTTGCAGGAGATAGGGCGGCCGGAGTGGTGAAGAAACGGCGAAGGCCGCTGGCCATACGCCTGCGGCCGGTGTCGGCCGAACGCGCCAGCATTTCTTTCATGACCTCTCGGCCTCGCTGCCATGCTTGCATAGCCGATTTTCCGTTGCTGTCGATACAGCTGTCCATGGAGCCGGCTTCACCAATCGCCTTCCGCTCCGTTTCCCTTGGAAGGGCTGCTACAGCAACACGCTGACAGCCGCCTGAAAGATCGTAATTGGCGTGTCAGGTCGCGCTTACGCGGACAACGAGCCGAAATGTTCCACATCTATCGGCCGGATACGTTTTCGAAATGTGCCGGCATGGCTGAGAGAGATGCGTGACACCGAAAAAGGCTTTGCCGTCAATGTGTTCGCCACCGAATTCGGCGCCTTCGAGCGAAGGCTGCAGGGAGGATTGCTTCGCCGGCGTTTTTTAGCGACAATTGCGGCAGCGTTCGGTGGGAGGAGCCAAATGCAGGAATATTCCGCGCATGCGGATCAGGTGTATGCGTCGGCGCAATCGGCGGCGGCGAGTTCTTCGGTCGTTGCCTCCTGGCGGCGATGCATGGTCATGCATCGTCTGGCGCCGGAGGACAAGCGTCTGCCGCTGCGCCTGACCGGTCACGAATTTGAAACGGCGCTTGGCCGATCGGAGCGGCTGGTTGCCGAAGCCGCCAGTGAACTGGATCGTCTCTTTCTCGCGGTCGGCAGGGCAGGTTGCTGCCTGCTTCTGACCGATCGTGACGGCATTGCGCTCGAGCGCCGCGGCGCCGCGGGTGACGACAAGGAATTCCGCGATCTCGGCCTATGGATCGGTTCCGTCTGGACCGAGGCGAGCATCGGCACCAACGGCATAGGCACGGCGCTGGCCGACGAGCGGGCCGTGGCGATCTTCCGCGACCAGCACTTCTTCTGTTCCAACATCAATCTCAGCTGCACCACGGCGCCGATCCGCGACCATCGCGGCCAGCTCGCAGGCGCGCTCGATATTTCGAGCTGCCGCGACGATGTGAACGACGGGACCCTGGCGATCCTGTCGCAGACGGTGCGCGATGCCGCGTTACGCATCGAGCTCAATCTTTTCCGCAGCGCTTTTGCCGGTGCCCGCTTCGTGATGGTGCCGACGGAGACGGCTTCCACATCCGCACTGCTCGCCGTCGACCGCAATGACCTCGTGCTTGGAGCGACGCGGGCGGCCCGCCTTGCGCTGAAGCTCGACGACCAGCGCATCGCTGCGGGAATTCCTGCTTCCGATATCTTGCGTGAGCAGGGAGCCGGGAATGAGGATCTCCTGGAGGCCGAACGCGCCGCCCTGCTCAGGGCTCTTTCGCGCGCCAACGGCAATGTTTCCCAGGCGGCCGCAGCGCTCGGCATGAGCCGTTCGACGCTGCATCGGAAGATGAACCGGCTCAATCTGCACTAACGCGCCGTCAAATCGCATTCGACCCGGCAGCTGTCGCAGAGTTGCGACACTGTGCGCTGCAGCATGGCAAGCCGCCTCTATCGCCTTCCGCCATATGCACTCAGACTTCTCTTATCGGTTCGCTTAATCGAACCTGCTGACCAAGGGAGGATGGCATGCTGCATCAGAAGATCGTCGAATCTCCGTTTAAACTCAAATATGGCAACTATATCGGCGGCCAGTGGCGCGAGCCGATCGGCGGCAAGTACTTCGACAATCTGACGCCGATCACCGGCGGCAAGATCTGCGAAATACCGCGCTCCGACGAGAAGGACATCAACGCCGCGCTTGATGCCGCCCATGCCGCAAAGGACAAATGGGGGCGGACGTCCACCACCGAGCGTTCCAATATCCTGATGAAGATCGCCCAGCGCATGGAGGACAAGCTGGAGGTGCTGGCGCAGGCGGAAAGCTGGGACAACGGCAAGCCGATCCGCGAAACCATGGCGGCCGACATTCCGCTCGCCATCGATCACTTCCGTTATTTCGCATCCTGCATTCGCGCCCAGGAAGGTTCGATCGGCGAGATCGACCACGACACTGTCGCCTATCATTTCCATGAGCCGCTCGGCGTCGTCGGGCAGATCATTCCCTGGAACTTTCCGATCCTGATGGCGGCCTGGAAGCTGGCACCTGCGCTTGCCGCGGGCAATTGCGTCGTCATCAAGCCGGCGGAACAGACGCCGGCCTCGCTGCTGGTCTGGGCCGAGCTCATCGGCGATCTTCTGCCGCCGGGCGTGCTCAATATCGTCAACGGTTTCGGCCTGGAGGCCGGCAAGCCGCTGGCGACCAGCCCGCGTATCGCCAAAATCGCCTTCACCGGCGAAACGACGACGGGCCGGCTGATCATGCAGTATGCCAGCCAGAACCTTATCCCCGTCACACTCGAACTCGGCGGCAAGTCGCCGAACATCTTTTTTGCCGATGTTGCGGCCGAAGACGACGATTTCTTCGACAAGGCGCTCGAGGGTTTTGCGATGTTCGCCCTCAACCAGGGCGAGGTCTGCACATGCCCAAGCCGCGCGTTGATCCAGGAATCGGTCTATGACCGCTTCATGGAGCGGGCCGTCAAACGTGTAGAAGCCATCAAGCAGGGCAATCCGCTCGATTCCGCGACCATGATCGGTGCCCAGGCATCGAGCGAGCAGATGGAGAAGATCCTCTCCTATCTCGATATCGGCCGGCAGGAAGGAGCCGAAGTGCTGACGGGCGGCGGTCGCGCCGAGCTCGGCGGCGAACTGTCGAGCGGCTATTACGTCAAGCCGACTATCTTCAAGGGTCACAACAAGATGCGTGTCTTCCAGGAGGAAATCTTCGGCCCGGTCGTATCGGTCACGACCTTCAAGAACGAGAAGGACGCGCTCGAAATCGCCAATGATACGCTCTACGGCCTCGGCGCCGGGGTGTGGACCCGCGACGGCAATCGTGCCTATCGCTTCGGCCGCGAGATCCAGGCCGGCCGCGTGTGGACGAATTGCTATCACGCCTATCCCGCCCATGCCGCCTTCGGCGGCTACAAGCAATCGGGCATCGGGCGAGAGACGCACAAGATGATGCTCGATCATTATCAGCAGACCAAGAACATGCTGGTGAGCTACAGTTCCAAAGCGCTCGGCTTCTTCTGAGTTCTCCCAAGGAAGCCGGCGAGGCTCCCGGCGGCGGCCGGAAGCCTTCAAGCATTTTCAGGCGGTGATGGAGGATCGTCATGGGCGACAATGAATCGGAGCCTCGGGTGCTGGCGACCGACAAGGCGCTCGAGCTTATCCGTGAGATTCAGAAGGATCATTCCGATATTCTGTTTCATCAGTCGGGCGGCTGCTGCGATGGCTCTTCGCCGATGTGCTATCCGGCAAACGAGTTCATGGTCGGCGACAGCGACGTCAAACTCGGCGAGATCGGCGGCGTGCCGGTCTATATCAGCGCCAGTCAGTTCGAGGCCTGGAAGCATACGCAGCTCATCATCGATGTCGTACCCGGTCGCGGCGGCATGTTCTCGCTCGACAATGGACGGGAGAAGCGGTTTCTGACCCGCTCGCGCCTCTTTGCCGGCGGCGAGGCTTGTGCTGTCCCAAATCTCAGCCGCTCGCCGGTGCAGTAAGCAGGATCATAAATGGGATGTAGTATTCGCCTAATACCCGCGATCCCGGGTACTTTGATAGGGTGTCGCCGTTGGTTTTGAGGGAGGATGACGATGCCAGCAGCGAAGATATTGATGATCACCGGTGATTTCACCGAGGATTACGAGACCATGGTGCCATTCCAGACGCTGCTTGCCTGCGGCTATACGGTCGATGCCGTCTGCCCCGGCAAGAATGCCGGCGAGACGGTGGCTACCGCCATCCACGATTTCGAAGGCGATCAGACCTATTCCGAGAAGCGCGGCCATAATTTCGCATTGAATGCGACATTTTCCAGTATCCGCGCCGAGGATTACGATGCGCTCGTCATCCCCGGCGGCCGTGCGCCGGAATATCTGCGCCTCAATCCCGACGTGATCAAGTCGGTCAAGCATTTCTTCGAGGCGGGCAAGCCTGTTGCCGCTATCTGCCATGGTGCGCAATTGCTGGCGGCTGCGGGTGTTCTCAAGGGACGGACCTGCTCGGCCTATCCCGCCTGCCGCCCCGAGGTGGAGCTTGCCGGCGGCATCTATGCCGACATTGCCATCAACGACGCGGTTGCCGACGGCAATCTCGTCACGGCACCAGCCTGGCCCGCGCATCCGTCTTGGCTACGTCAGTTCATGGCAGTACTCGATGCTGCCACCTTGTCGGAAGAAAACGCCGCCTGAGACCAAAAGGGGAGACGCGCATGTGCGAATTGTTCGTCAAGGCCGATGCCAGGCTCTGGGAAAGCACCACGCGTTCCCTGCGCATCGATGGCATGGTGACCAGTGTCAGACTGGAAAACTTCTTCTGGTCGAAGCTGGAGGAAATCGCACGGCGCGACGGCATGAACGTGGTGCAGCTCATTACCAAGCTGCACCATGAATCGATCGATGCCGGCCACGATCTCGGCAATTTCACATCGTTCCTGCGGGTCTGCTGCGCCCGCTATCTCGATCTGCAGCTTGCCGGCGATATTTCGAGCGATCTCTCCCAGCCGATCGCCGGTGTCGATGCTCCCGCCATCCTTGGCCGCGAGCGCCTGAAGTATCATTGATCGGCAAACGGGCGTCGCTCATGGAGGCTGCTTTTGCATCCCGCTGCGCTCGATAGTCTATCGGCAATAAGTCGAGCTGCCGTCTCCGCCGCCGTCTCCATATAGCTTGGATCGCGATGGAGCAGCACGACGGCAAACGCGCCGTCGAGGAGCAGCATGATCCGGCGCGCGAGCGGCAGGGCATCATTGCCGGCTCCTGCCTCCGTGAAGATCGATCCGAGCCAGCCTTCGACCCGCTTCTTATGGGCGCGCGCCGCAACCAGGGCTGGGTGGCCGGGAAGGTTGATAAGTTCGAACGAGGTGCGCAGAAAGCCGCAGCCCTTCCATTTGGCGTTGCGTGCCGATTGCGCCAAATGGCGAAAAATACCGGCAACCTTCTCTGCGATATCGCCTTCCGTTTCCTCGAACCAGCGTTTGAAGAGAGCAAGGTTCGGCTCGTCGCGCGCCTGGAGATGGGCGGCGATCAGGTCATCCTTGCTGCGGAAATGATAGTAGAGCGTGCGCTTGGTGACGCCGGCCTTTTCGGCGATGGCATCGACGCTGACCGTACGGATACCGTCGCGATGAAAAAGCTTTCCGGCGGCCTGAAGAATGCGTTCGCGTGTCGGCTGGGAACGGTCTCTCATAGCCCAATGTATACCGGGTAGTGAATATACACAACGCAGCGGCTGCTCCATCCTGGCGACCATGAGCGAACAGCCAATTCCGTCATCGCCGGAGCCGGGCGGCCTGCCCATTTCCATTCCTTGTCCGGATGGCGTTGTGCTCGGCGGCCATCTCTGGCTGGCGGAAACGCCTTGGCCAGAGGGCAGCGTGATCGTCAATCCGGCGACGGGCGTTCTGGCGCGCTACTATCATCGCTATGCGCATTTTCTGGCGAGGCATGGGTTCGATGTCCTAACCTTCGACTATCGCGGCATCGGCCAGTCGCGCCCGCCTGAGCTGCGAGGCGCGGGCTATCGCTGGCGCGATTGGGGAGAGCGGGATTTCGAGGCCGTGCTTCGGCTGATGACCGGGCATCGGCGTCACGGCCCGCTGATGGTGGTCGGTCATAGCGTTGGGGGCTTCCTGCCGGGGCTGGCCGAACATGCTCCGATGATCGACAGGATGCTGACCGTCGGAGCACAATATGCCTGGTGGGGTGACTATATGCCGAGCAGGCGTGCTGCCCTGTTTTTCAAATGGCATGTCGTCATGCCCGCAGTAACCGCGCTCTGCGGCTATTTTCCGGGCCGCCGGCTTGGCTGGCTGGAGGATCTGCCGAAGGGTGTGGCAAACGAATGGAGCTTTCGCCGCTCCCGGTTCGAGCGCAGCCATCCCAAGGACGAGAGAAAGGAAGTGCTGCGGCGAATGGCTGCGGTCAAGGCGCCGATCCTGGCAATTGCCGTTTCGGATGATGAACTCGGCACGGTGCCGGCGGTCCGGCGCACGCTGAACTATTATGCAGGCGCCCAATCCGTCGTGGTGCAACTGTACCCTGTTGACCTCGGCCGCGACAGGATCGGTCATTTCGGCCTGTTTCACGACAGCCATGCCGCCGGGTTCTGGATCGACACGCTGTCGTGGCTTCGCGACGGCCGCAATCCCTGGCCGGCATCGGTGCTGGACCGGCAAAGCTGAGTGCTCTCCTCGGGGCCGCCGTTTTGCGCCAACCTCATGTTGCGTGGGGTGATCGTCTGCGATAGACGCCACTTATCGATCATGAGCGAGATGAAAGCCAGGCGTTCGCCGGCTTTGGAATACTCGGAAAAATTGCAGGATGGAGTTTGGCATGACCAGTCAAAATGACGAATATATCTATGATGAAGTGACCGGCGAATGGCGCCCCGCCGCGGAAATGGCGGCTGCGGCTGCCTCCACCGAGCGTGTCGTTCTCGATGCAAGCGGCAACGTCCTTACCGACGGCGACTCCGTCACCCTCATCAAGGATCTGAAAGTGAAAGGCGCCAACCAGACCTTGAAGCAGGGGACGGTTATCAAGTCGATTCGACTGACCGACAATCCGGAAGAGGTCGATTGCCGTTACGACGGGATCAAGGGATTGGTGCTGCGCACCGAATTCATACGCAAACGGTCTTAACCCTTCAAAGTCCTGGCTCTTCGAACCGAGCGTGGCCATAGTCCCGCAGGTATCGCCGAGAGGAAAACAGGCTACATTCATTGGCAGCGGGCAATGAAGGCGGAGCGGGGCTGAGTATGCCATGAGCCCAGAGCATGATGCCGAAGCGTGTGATCGGTTTTCGGACAACATCACGCTTTATTTCGTTGATTCGAGGATTCAGATTTTGGTCGGTTCGGCCTAAATCATCCGGCTCCAACCGAGCTGCGCCTTGTCGTGTCCTGTTATTTATTATTCGATAATGCGTGAGATATGTTTGTCGTGATTGCCGCACGATTGAGGCAATCGGCGAACGCTCGGAAGCATTGACCGCGAACTCGCTTCCCTGAGAGGATTGCGCGAGAGCCTGCCGGAACCATCCGCATCGCCACGTTGGAGCATGCCGCCGCCACCATTCTCTGGCAGGCTCCGGAAAGGTTCCAGCCTTGCATCGTAGCCGATTGCTTCGATGCAGGCGTCCGGCTCGGCGAGACTTGATCGCTGCCGTTCGTGAGCGGCGCAGCGAATAAAGCGCACCGAAAAGATCGCAAAGGATGATCCGTTAGCGACCGGCCCATTATCCGTATTCAGGAATTGTAAAATCACGAAACCACACTTAATTCCTTTGTTTAACGATCTTAGATTTGAGATAAGATATATGATGGCTTGAGCCGGCCGGGGGACAATCTATGCATCTTGACAGCTATGCGGCACTCGGCCGTTCGGACCTGTGTGTCAGTCCGCTTGCGCTTGGCACAATGACCTTCGATGCCGCCCGGCCTTCCTCTGAAAACAGGCCCGAGGCGATCATGGATCGTTATCTCGATCTCGGTGGAAATTATCTGGATACGGGCAGCGGAGATATGAAAGCGGGCGGCCAGACGGTTGTCGGCGGCTACTTCGCGCAGCATCCGGTCAAACGCGACCGGTTCGTTATCGCCGCCAAGTTCGGTGGTGATCGTCATAGCCAGGAATTTGGCCGAAAGGCCATCATGGCAAATGTCGAACGGGCTCTGCGGCGGCTGCGCACCGATTATCTTGATCTGTACTGGCTGAACAATTGGGACATACAGGCGCCTCTGGAAGAGATACTTGCCGCGCTCCACGATCTCATTCGATCGGGGAAGCTGCGCTATTTCGGCATTGCGGATGCGCCTGCGTGGAAGGTGGCGCACGCGCATCTGCTCACCCAATCCAACGGCTGGGCTCCGTTCATCGGTCTGCAGATCGAATATTCCCTGGCGGCACGGCTGTTCGAGATCGAGCTCATCCCTATGGCGCGCGGGCTGGGGCTCGGTGTCGTCGCGCATTCGCCGTTGAGCGGGGGGCTTATCAGCGGACAGTATAAGCGCGCCGGCGCGGCGACGAAAGCGGGCCATGCGGCACAACTGGCACAAAGGCCCGACGAACAGGATCTGGAAATCGTCGACGCCTTGTTCCGCGTTGCCGATGAGCTCGGCACGACGACCGCCCGCGTGGCCCTTGCCTGGGCCATCGCGCGCCTGGGGGTTTCGTCAACGGTTATCGGCATTCACACTCTCGAGCAGCTCGATGAGAATATCGGCGCGCTGCAGGTCGAGCTTTCGGCGCAACAGACGGCGACCCTCGACGCGCTGACCATCCCGAACCCTTCGGTCGCCCTGCCGTCGCTTCTGCAGAATGTCGCGCCCCTGAGCTGCGTTGACTGAGCCGTAGCCTTGGGCCGTTTGCCGGTATCGCTCGTTCAGCAAAAAATGCGCGAGACGCCGTTATCTATCACTTTCATTAATGTGGACATCTTAGGATGGTGGGTCGGCTGAGCAACCGATGGTCTTTGATGTCCGAAACTGAAAAGCAACGTTATATTCCGGCACTTGACGGTTGGCGCGGAATGGCCATCCTCTTGGTGCTGGCTGGGCATTTCGGTGGTGATCGCTATCTCGCGGGTCTTGGATCGGCGGGAGTGGATTTGTTTTTCGTTCTCTCCGGGCGTCTCATGGCCGACATCCTCTTTGTCAGGAACGTGCCCCTTGGAGCGTTCTTCTTCCGGCGGTTCAGTCGAGTCTATCCGACCTTGTTAATATTCGTGTCGGTAAGTGCGGCCGTTTTCTCGCTGACACCGCTGGCACCTGGCGTCGTGGGAGTGCTATCCGCGCTCTCCTTCACGGTGAACTACGTCATAACCGAGAGCGGTACCTTCATCCCGATATTTGATCATATCTGGTCATTATGCGTGGAGGAGCACAGCTACGTCTTGCTTGGCCTGTTCGCCCTTTTGCTTCGTGGCGCGGATAGCAGGTTTATTGGGCTTCTTGTTCTGGCGCTCGGTTTTGCCGCGCTGGCCATCGGCACCCTGCAATACGATGTTTACGGACAGAATCCATTCACCGTTTTCCGGCCGACGCATGTAGCGGCGGCGCCGATACTGATTTCCGCTGCGTTCGCGCTGTTATTCAGCCAACATCGCTCTCCATGGGCTTTGGAATGGCTGGTGCCCTTGGCGTTTTTCTGCGGCCTCGCAATGCGCCTGTTTGCCGATGCCGCTTGGATGTTCTTCGGCCTCAAGACCTTGTTGCTGGCAATTGCCGTCTGCACGATTGAGAGCGCCAAGCACTTCTCGAGAATATTGTTTGAAGGGGATATCATCCGGCAAATCGGGCGGATGTCATTTTCGATCTATCTGTGGCAGCAGCCATTTTACATTCTTGCCCGGCAGGGTCACTTGCCCCAGCTCCCTGCGCTGGCTCTGGCAGTATGCTTCGGGCTGCTGAGCTACTATCTGATCGAGCAGCCGACCCGTACGCGATTGAACGCCTGGCTGGAAAGAGGCAACCGAGAACGGGCTGTTTTAAAAATGGGCTGAACGGGCGCGACCGGCTTCGGCCGCGCCCAATAGCTTTTAACATCAAGCGATGTCGAATCGGTCAGCGTTCATGACCTTGGTCCAGGCCGAGACGAAGTCCTGGACGAACTTCTGCCCGGCATCGGCCTGACCGTAGACTTCGGCGATGGCGCGCAGTTGCGAGTTGGAACCGAAGACGAGATCGGCGCGCGTTGCCGTCCATTTCACGTCGCCCGTTGCGCGGTCGCGTCCCTCGAAGACGTCCTTCGCATCCGATACGGCCTTCCACTCCGTGCCCATGTCGAGCAGGTTGACGAAGAAATCGTTGGTCAGTGTTTCCGGACGCTTGGTGAAGACGCCGTGCTGGCTCTGGCCGACATTGGCGTTCAGCACACGCAGGCCGCCGATGAGGGCGGTCATTTCTGGCGCCGTCAGCGTCAAAAGCTGCGCCTTGTCGATCAGCAGCTCTTCCGTGGATACGGTGTAGGCCTGCCGCTGGTAGTTGCGGAAGCCATCGACGATCGGCTCGAGGACGGCAAAGGCATCGACATCGGTCTGCTCCTGCGTCGCATCGGTACGGCCCGGAGCAAACGGTACGACCACGTCGTGGCCGGCCTGCTTGGCTGCCTGTTCGATGGCGACCGAGCCACCGAGCACGATCAGGTCGGCAAGCGATACTTTCTTGCCGCCGGTCTGGGCGTCGTTGAACGCCTTCTGGATGCCTTCGAGCGTCTGAAGCACGGAAGCGAGCTGGGCCGGCTGGTTGGCTTCCCAGTCCTTCTGCGGGGCAAGGCGGATGCGTGCGCCGTTCGCACCACCGCGCTTGTCGGAGCCGCGGAAGGTGGAGGCCGAAGCCCAGGCGGTCGAGACCAGCTGCGGGATGGTCAGACCGGAGGCCGCGATCTGGCCCTTGAGTGCGGCAATATCGTTGGCATCGATCTGAGCATAGTCTGCATCCGGGACCGGATCCTGCCAGATAAGCTCTTCGCTCGGCACTTCCGGGCCAAGATAACGGGCGCGCGGTCCCATGTCGCGGTGGGTCAGCTTGAACCAGGCGCGGGCAAAGGCATCGGCGAACTCGTCCGGATTTTCGAAGAAGCGACGGGAGATCTTCTCATAGGCCGGATCGAAGCGCAGGGCGAGGTCCGTGGTCAGCATGGACGGAGCATGACGCTTGGACTTGTCGTGCGCATCCGGGATCGAGCCGGCGCCGGCGCCATGCTTCGGCACCCACTGATGCGCGCCGGCCGGGCTCTTCGTCAGTTCCCATTCGTAGCCGAACAGGTTCCAGAAGAAGTTGTTGCTCCACTTGGTCGGCGTCGAGGTCCAGGTGACTTCGAGGCCGCTGCCGATCGCATCGCCGCCCTTGCCGCTGCGGAAGCTGCTCTTCCAGCCGAGACCCTGTTCCTCGATGCCGGCGGCTTCCGGCTCCGGGCCGACATGGGCTGCGTCGCCTGCGCCATGCGTCTTGCCGAAGGTGTGACCGCCGGCGATCAGCGCCACGGTTTCTTCGTCGTTCATCGCCATGCGGGCGAAGGTTTCGCGGATGTCGCGCGCGGCGGCGATCGGATCGGGATTGCCGTTAGGGCCTTCCGGATTGACATAGATGAGGCCCATCTGGACGGCTGCGAGCGGATTTTCCAGATTGCGGTCGCCGGTGTAGCGCTTGTCGCCGAGCCAGGTCTCTTCCGTGCCCCAGTAGATGTCTTCTTCCGGCTCCCAGATGTCCTCGCGGCCGCCGCCGAAGCCGAAGGTTTTGAAGCCCATGGATTCCAGCGCGACGTTGCCCGTCAAGATCATGAGGTCGGCCCAGGAGATGCTGTTGCCGTATTTCTGCTTGATCGGCCACAGCAGGCGGCGGGCCTTGTCGAGGTTGACGTTGTCCGGCCAGCTGTTGAGCGGCGCGAAACGCTGCGTACCGGAAGAGGCGCCGCCGCGGCCGTCGCCGGTGCGGTAGGTGCCGGCGCTGTGCCAGGCCATGCGGATGAAGAGCGGACCGTAGTGGCCGAAGTCGGCCGGCCACCAGTCCTGCGAATCCGTCATCAGCGCGACGATGTCCTTCTTCAAGGCCGCAAGATCGAGCTTCTTGAACTCTTCGGCGTAGTTGAACGTCTTGCCCATCGGGTTCGACAGCGCCGAGTTCTGGTGCAGAACCTTGAGGTTGAGCTGGTTCGGCCACCAGTCCCGGTTCGAGCGGGCCGAAACATTCGTATTTCCATGCGGAAACGGACACTTGCCTGCGTTTTCGACTTTAGTATCCATAGTTCTCTCCCTTACGATGACTTGGTTTGTGACAACCCGGTGAGGATATCTTGGATCCTCCCGCAAAACGGTCCGGCTTGATGATAGGCGTGGCGGCGACATGTCAGACGCATGAAATCTCTCGTAGTTCTGGCCTCACACGAACGTATCTGCCGAAGCCGGGCTTTGCTGGCCCCAATGACTTCGGGCAGTCCGAGCATCGATGAACTAAACGCAGTCAATGCTCCCAATGTGAGCTTCGTATGACAGGCGGCCGCATCTCATCTTTGCCGCGGCACTATAGCCAAGACAATCGATTAATTTAAGTTGGATTTCCTGATTGGTGCGATAAGGTGAGCTTATGACAAATCTGACGCTCAAACAGCTTCGCTATTTCGAGGCGCTCGCCAGGCAAGGCCATTTCGGACGTGCCGCCGATATATGCGCGATCTCTCAGCCTGCCTTGTCGATGCAGATCAAGGAATTGGAGGCGCAACTCGGCACCGACCTGTTCGAAAGAGGCGCGCGCCAGGTCCGGTTGACCAATTTCGGGGAAGCGTTCGCCATCCGTGTCCGCGACATCCTGCGCTCCGTCGATGAGCTGGGAGACCTTGCCCGCGCATCGCATAACCAGCCCGTGGGCCGGCTGCGGATCGGCGTCATTCCGACGGTTGCGCCTTACCTGCTGCCGAGCATCATAGGCAATCTCTCTCGCATATATGACGGGCTTGATATCCATGTCCGCGAGACCCTCACGTCGAAACTGGTCGAGGAATTGCAGGAGGGGAGGCTGGATACGGCCATCGTCGCCCTGCCGATCTCCGAGCCATCCCTGATGGAAGTACCGCTGTTTGCGGAAAATTTCGTGCTGGTGCGGCCGAGCGAGGACGAAGGCAAGCCGGTGCCAAACCGGGAAGCGCTCCGCGAAATGCGGCTGCTGCTGCTGGAAGAAGGGCACTGCTTCCGCGACCAGGCGCTCTCCTTCTGCAACATACAATCGGCGCTTCCGCGTGAGCTCATGGACGGCAGCTCGCTATCGACGCTGGTGCAGATGGTCAGCGCCGGTATCGGCGTCACACTGATACCGGAGATGGCCGTGGCGGTTGAGACCCGTTCCGCCTCGGTCTCGACGGTGCGCTTCCAAAGTCCCCAGCCATCCAGGACGATCGGCATGATCTGGCGCAGGACGAGCCCTTTGGCCAGGCAGCTCGAGCAGATTTCCGAAGTGGTCCGGGACGCAGCTGACGCAATGCGCGAGCAGCATGATTCGATCTGGCGGGCGCAGGATCTGGATTTTAATGGACGCCTGCAGCAGCCAACAGCCTATCGAAGTTCTCCTGGTGGAAGGTCTGAAGGTCAAACGACCGGCTGACTCCATTGAGCCAAAGGCGATGTCCAATTGCCTTGTTCGCCGATGTAATGCATGAAGACGAACGGCAGCGCGGGCTTCGGTCCTAGCTCATCGAGATTATGGTGAGCTCGCAAAAAACTGGATCACTAGAGTATGTCGCTAAGTCTTTTGCTGAGCAGCGCTTCACTCAGAGCTGCGAGTTTCATCGTAACGATTTATGGCGATGTGGTGGAGCCGAGAGGCGGTGCGATCTGGATAGGGAATCTCATAGAAGTCTGCGCAGAGCTGGGCATCAGCGAGACTCTTGTCCGCACCGCGGTTTCCAGATTGGTAGCTGCCGGCCAGCTGACAGGCGAGCGGGAGGGGCGTCGCAGCTACTATCGTCTGACGGAGGCTGCTCAAACCGATTTCGCCGCAGCTGCGCGCCTATTGTTCGGTCCTGCCGACCAATCTCAATGGCGTTTCGTCTATCTGGGTGGGCAATCGATTGAGACCGATGTGCGGCTCCTGGAGCATTCCGGTTATACGCGGTTGGGCGTTCGCTTGATGATCGGAGTACGAACCCATCCGCAATTGTCCGAAGGCAGCGTTGTTTTCATGGCGGATGCTGCCGGCGCCAACTTCGGCCTCCGGGGGCTCGCGGCCGAATACTGGGACCTGTCGAAATACGCCAAAGCTTATCACGAATTCCTCGAGCGGTTCGGGCAATTCTATGAGGCACTTGAATCGGGAGAAAAGCTCACCGCGATCGAGCATCTCGCCGCCCGTCTTTTTCTTGTGCATCAATACCGTGTCATTGTGCTGCGCGATCCTCAGCTTCCAGCGGCGGCGCTGCCGGATGATTGGCCGCATGCCGAAGTACGCCGCCTGTTCGCCTCTCTCTACACTCGATTGTCGGCTAAGGCGGATGACTTCGTCGCCAGGAAATTCCGGACGGCAGACGGACCGCTTCCAGGTCAAACAGCAGCCACCAAACATCGAATGACCGAGCTTCTCGCCATCATATGACGGCCCGTCGCCTTGCAAAAAAGCGAACGAAAGCCTGCCAGCCGAAATGTCACAAAAAATCGGAAATATAATGTTGAAACGTGACATTAAAATTGGTATTAATTAACCGATCGGTCGGCGAATTGTCCTTCGAAGGAGGACGGGGAGAAATTCGTGCCGGAAGCTTGTGTCTGCTGTGGCCTACCGGCGTCATCGCCAGGGCGGTCGCCGTGCCTTGTGCGCGATGTATCTCGGCGTCGGTGAAGGTGTCGCACTTATTCTCGAACGAGCCTGACACGATCGACAGGAGGAAGATCAATGTATGCGCAAATGGTGAAAACCGACGGCACCCGCATCCGTTCCCTCGACGAGATGGAGCCTGAGGAGCGCGCCTTTCAGGAGTGCGTCGATGCCGGTCAGAAGATCGAGCCGAAGGAATGGATGCCGGAAGGCTATCGCAAGACGCTAATCCGCCAGATCAGCCAGCACGCCCATTCCGAAATCGTCGGCCAGCTTCCGGAGGGCAACTGGATCACCCGCGCTCCCACGCTGGAGCGCAAGGCGATCCTGCTTGCCAAGGTGCAGGACGAAGCCGGCCACGGCCTCTATCTCTACTGTGCCGCCGAGACGCTCGGCATCAGCCGTGACGAGATGTATGAGCAGCTGCATTCCGGCAAGGCCAAATATTCCTCGATCTTCAACTATCCGACGCTGACCTGGGCCGATATCGGCGCGATCGGCTGGCTGGTCGATGGCGCTGCCATCATGAACCAGGTTCCGTTGCAGCGCTGTTCCTATGGTCCCTATTCGCGGGCCATGATCCGCATCTGCAAAGAGGAAAGCTTCCACCAGCGCCAGGGCTTCGACATCCTGATGAAGATGGTGAAGGGCACGCCGGCACAGAAGGCCATGGTGCAGGATGCGCTGAACCGCTGGTGGTGGCCGTCGCTGATGATGTTCGGTCCTTCGGACGATGCCTCCGTGCATTCCGCCCAGTCGATGGCCTGGAAGATCAAGCAGAACTCCAATGACGAACTGCGGCAGAAATTCGTCGACCAGACCGTTCCGCAGGCCGAATATCTCGGTCTGACCGTCCCCGATCCCATGCTGAAGTGGAACGAGGAAAAGGGCGGCTACGATTTCGGCGAACCGGATTGGGAGGAGTTCTTCAATGTGATCGCCGGCAACGGTCCCTGCAATGCGGAGCGGCTGAATGCCCGCAAGCAAGCTTGGAACGATGGCGCATGGTTTCGCGACGGCCTGACGGCTCATGCCGAGAAAGCGGCTGAGCGCCGTGCCGCCGCAAGGATTGCCGCCGAATAAGGCGGCTCGAAAATTCTGGGAGTGAGAAACATGTCCAGCGAATGGCCGCTTTGGGAAGTCTTCATCCGTGGTCAGCACGGTCTCAACCATCGCCACGTCGGCAGCCTGCATGCGCCCGATGCCGAGATGGCGATCAACAACGCGCGCGATGTCTATACGCGCCGCAACGAGGGTGTCAGCATATGGGTGGTGCGCTCGTCCGAGATTACCGCCAGCGCCCCTTCGGAGAAGGGGCCACTCTTCGACCCGTCCAATTCGAAGATCTACCGTCACCCGACCTTCTTCGACATTCCCGATGAAGTGGGGCACATGTGATGGCGGCCACTTCCCTTGAGCCGATGGTCGATCGTGCGGCTCTCTTCGAATTCCTGCTGCGCATCGGCGACAACACGCTGATACTTGGTCACCGCGTCTCCGAATGGTGCGGGCACGGGCCGGCGCTGGAGGAGGATATCGCTCTTGCCAACACGGCGCTCGATCTCATCGGCCAGACACAGCTGTGGCTCGGTCTTGCCGGCGAGGTGGAAGGCAAGGGCCGCTCGGCGGACGATCTTGCCTATTTGCGCGACGGTTTCGAGTTCCGCAACATCCTGCTCCTCGAGCGTCCGAACGGTGATTTCGGCAAGACGCTGATGCGGCAATTCCTCTTCGACGCCTGGCACTATCTGCTGCTGAAAGCGTTGAAAGGCTCGGCCGATCCGCGCATTGCCGAGATCGCGGAAAAGGCCTCCAAGGAAGTCTCCTATCATCTTGATCGCAGCCGCGACCTGATCGTCCGCCTGGGCGACGGCACGGCTGAAAGCCATCGCCGCATGCAGGAGGCGCTCGACGATCTCTGGGCCTTCACCGGCGAAATGTTCATCGGCGATGCATCCGATGCGGCGCTGGTGGAAGCGGGCGTGATCCCGGAACCGCAAAGCCTCAAAGCCGGCTGGGATGAGATCGTCTCCGACGCACTTGCGGAGGCGACGCTGAAGCGACCTGCTGACGGCTACATGCACAAGGGCGGCCGGCGCGGCGTTCACACCGAGCATCTCGGCTATATCCTTACCGAACTGCAATTCCTGCAGCGCGCCTATCCGGGCGCGACCTGGTAGGAGGCGCAAATGACGACCGCGCTTCATCCTTCAATCGATGAGATCTGGCACTGGCTGTCTGAGGTGCCCGACCCGGAAATCCCGGTGATTTCCGTGACCGATCTCGGCATCGTCCGCGATGTCGGCTGGCAGGATGATACGCTTGTCGTGACGGTGACGCCGACCTATTCGGGCTGTCCCGCCACGACGGTGATCAACCTCGATATCGAGCGGGCATTGGCTGAAAAGGGCCTCGACAAAGTGCGCCTCGAGCGCCGGCTGTCGCCCGCCTGGACGACGGATTGGATCAGCGCTGCGGGACGTGAGAAATTGCGCGCCTACGGCATCGCCCCGCCGATCGACGGCACGGCTGAAGACGGCATCTTGATGAAGCGCATCGACCGGCTTTCCGGCCGCTCGAACCTGACGATCGCCTGTCCGCGCTGCGGATCGACGAAGACCGAGAAGATCAGCCAGTTCGGCTCGACGCCGTGCAAGGCGAGCTATCGCTGCACCGAGTGTCTCGAGCCGTTCGATTATTTCAAGTGCATTTGATCCCAACAGGACGAGACCCGCATCCATGGCACGTTTCCATCCCCTGACCGTCACCGATGTTCGCCGCGAGACGCGCGATGCGGTCGTCGTCACGCTTGCGCCATCCGAGGAGGATCGGGCCGTCTTCGATTTCACACAGGGCCAGTATCTGACCTTCCGCCGGAAGTTCGATGATGAGGAGCTGCGCCGCTCCTATTCGATCTGCGCCGGCAAGGATGAGGGCGTGCTGAAGGTCGGCATCAAGCGCGTGGATGGCGGCTGCTTTTCGACCTGGATCAATGAAAACCTGAAGACCGGCGACACGCTCGAAGCCATGCCGCCGATGGGCGCCTTCTTCACGGCGATCGAGCCGGATGTCGCCAAGCACTATCTCGGTTTTGCCGGCGGCAGCGGCATCACGCCCGTCCTCTCGATCATCAAGACGGTGCTGGCGCGCGAGCCGCGTTCGGTCTTCACGCTGGTCTATGCCAACAGGCAGATCAGTTCGATCATGTTCCGCGAGGAACTCGACGATCTGAAGAACCTCTATCTCGGTCGTCTCTCGGTGCTGCATATTCTCGAAAGCGAGGCGCAGGAGATCGACCTTTTCACCGGCCGGATCGATGCGGAAAAATGCAAGGCGCTCTTCAAGAGCTGGATCGATCTGACGTCGGTTGCGACAGCCTTCATCTGCGGTCCCGAGCCGATGATGCTGGCGATCGCTGCGGCGCTCCGCGAGCACGGAATGCGCGACGACCAGATCAAGTTCGAGCTTTTCGCTTCTTCACAGCCCGGCCGCGCCCGCCGCAAAATGGAGAGTGTCGCTGCCGCCGATCATGAGACGAGCTGTGAGGCGACCGTCACGCTCGATGGCGCGACGCGTGTCTTCAAGTTTCCCAAGCATGGTCAGTGCCTGCTCGACGCGGCGCTCGAAAACGCGATGGACGCGCCCTACGCCTGCAAGGCGGGGGTCTGCTCCACCTGCCGGGCCAAGGTTCTCGAAGGCGAAGTCGAGATGGAGGTCAACCACGCGCTCGAGGATTACGAGGTGCGCCAGGGCTATGTGCTGACCTGTCAGTGCTACCCGCTTACCGACCGCATCGTCGTCAGCTACGACCAGTAAGCGCGTCCGCATCGAAGGGAGGAACGACATGTCCGAGACGATGCCGATCGAGCAATATCTGGAGGAGGGCGGGATGCTCTCCTCGCCCGACAATGTGCCTGCTCGCTATCGTGGCGAATTGCTGCGTCTGATGGCGAGCTTCGTCGACAGCGAGCTGGCCGGTTCCGCCGGTTTTGCCGATATCATCAACGATGCGCCCGGCATTCAAGAGCGCATTTCCGCGGCACGCATCGTGCTGGAAAAGACCGATCACGCCGGCCAGGTTTTGAAGATCATGGAGACCTTCGGCGTCGATGGCGGCCGCTACGCCGTGCACCACCCCTGGGCGGTGCGGCTCGCCCGTGATGCCGATATCGGCGCTGTCAGGCAAGGCGGCGACATGCGGCTTTCCGTCTTTCACTATCCGCTTGTAGGCTGGGCGGATGCCGTCGTCATGAATGTTTTGATGGGCACAGCCAGCGTCGTCCAGCTGAAGGAGCTCGCCCGCGTATCCTATCAGCCGCTAGCCGAAGTCTTTCGTGCCGTGCTGCCGCGCGAGAAGCGGCATGCGGAACTCGGTGCTGCCGGCCTTGCCCGCATCGTCGCTGAAGATGGGGGGCGGGCGAAGGCGCGCGCCTCGGTTGCCTATTGGTATCCCCGCGTTGCCGCGAGCTTCGGCCATTCCGGCTCGGCCCGCTTCGAGACATTGTCGCACTTCGGCCTGCGCCATACGCCCAACGAAACTTTGCTCGCCGAATGGCAGGCCGATGCCGATGCGCAGCTGTCCGCGCTTGGACTGAATTAAGCAGCTCCGCAAAACTGCGGAACGGTTTTCCCTTCGAAACCGCTGGGAACGATGAAGGAAGGAAATTCGGATGAACATCATGGCAAGCCAGCCGCGCCGGCTTGAAAGCTACGTCGGAGGTATCTGGGTCGCCGGCGCCAAGCAAGGCGTGCCGCTGCTCGATGCGTCCACAGGCGAACCTGTCGCGTCAATCGATTCCTCCGGTATCGATTTCAAGCAGACATTGGCACATGGCCGCGACAAGGGTGGACCGGCGCTCAGGCGCATGTCCTTCCATGAGCGCGCCACAATGCTGAAGGCGCTTGGTCAGGCGCTGCTCGACAGGAAGGAAGAATTCTACACGCTTTCGACGGCAACAGGCGCCACGCGCGCCGACAGCTGGGTCGATATCGAAGGCGGTATCGGAACCCTGCTGTCCTACGCCTCCAAGGGCCGGCGCGAGCTGCCGAATACGCGTGTGCTGCTCGATGGCGATGTGGAGCAGCTTTCCAAGGACCAGAGTTTTTCGGCTCAGCACATTTTAAGCCCGCTTCGGGGCGTCGCCGTTCACATCAACGCTTTCAACTTTCCTTGCTGGGGCATGCTGGAAAAAGTCGCGCCGACCCTGCTGGCCGGCGTCCCGGCGATCGTCAAGCCGGCGAGCCAGACGGCCTACCTCACCGAACTTATCGTCCGCCGCATCATCGAAACCGGTCTGTTGCCGGAAGGTGCGCTGCAGCTTATCTGCGGTTCGGTCGGAGATCTTCTTGACCATGTCGAGGGCCAGGATGTAGTGACCTTTACCGGCTCCGCTGCCACCGGCCAGCGCCTGAAGACCCACAAGGAGATCGTCGAGAATTCCGTGCGCTTTACCATGGAGGCCGACAGCCTCAATGCGGCCGTGCTCGGTCTCGATGCCGCCCCGGGCACGGAGGAATTCGACCTCTTCGTCAAGGAGGTCGTCCGCGAGATGACCGTGAAGGCCGGTCAGAAATGCACAGCCATCCGCCGTGTCATAGCGCCCCGGACCTATAGTGAGGCACTGATTGAAGCCTTGAACGATCGCCTCGGTAAGACGGCGATCGGAAATCCGTCCGATGAGACGGTTCGCATGGGGCCGCTTGCGAGCCTCGGCCAGCGCGAAGAAGTGAGGGCGCGCATTCGTGATCTCGCCAGCGAGGCCGAAATCGTCGGCGGTGATCCCGATCATCCGAGTGTCATGTCCGGCGATGCACGCGCCGGCGCCTTCCTCAATCCGGTTCTGCTTTATTGCGACAAGCCGGGTTCGGCGCGCGCCGTTCACGATGTCGAGGCCTTCGGCCCGGTCAGCACCGTCATGCCCTATGATACGGCGGAAGAGGCGGTCGATCTGGCGCGCCGCGGCAAGGGGAGCCTGGTTGCCTCCGTTTTCACCAATGATCCTCATTTTGCCGAGGACGTGGTTCTCGGTCTGGCACCATTCCACGGCCGTGTGATGATCGGCAACCGCGCGAGTGCCAAAAGCTCCACCGGCCATGGCTCGCCTCTTCCCGGCCTCGTTCACGGCGGTCCCGGTCGCGCCGGCGGTGGTGAGGAGCTGGGCGGTATCCGCGGCGTCAAGCACTATATGCAGCGCACAGCCGTACAGGGCACGCCGCGTCTGCTTTCGGCTGTCACCGGTCGCTGGATGGCCGGTGCGGATGCCCGGACAGACAGCGAGCACCCGTTCCGAAAATCGCTTGCCGAACTCAAGATCGGCGATCAGCTCATTACCGCCAAGCGCACGGTCACGCTCGACGATATCGAGCATTTCGCCCATTTCACCGGCGATACCTTCTACGCCCATATGGACGAGGAGGCGGCCAACGCCAATCCGTTCTTCGAGGGCCGTGTTGCGCACGGCTATCTCATCGTTTCGTTTGCCGCCGGCCTCTTCGTCGATCCGGCCCCGGGTCCGGTTCTGGCAAATTATGGGATCGACAATCTGCGCTTCCTGACACCGGTCAATCCGGGTGATACGCTCCAGGTGCAGTTGACCTGCAAGGAGATCAATCCCCGTGCCAATGCCGAGCATGGCGAGGTGCGCTGGGATTGCAAGGTAACGAACCAGCTGGATGCCGTCGTCGCGCAATATGACGTTCTGACGATGGTGGCGAAAACGAGAGAGTGAGTGCATGACGACGACCGAGCAAGACCCGCATCGCCTGGAAATGACCGTGCTGATGACGCCCGACATGGCGAATTTCAGCGGCAAGGTGCATGGCGGCGCACTTCTGAACCTGCTCGACCGCGTCGCCTTTTCCTGCGCGTCGCGCTACTCCAAACAATATTCGGTGACGCTGTCGGTCGATCAGGTGCTGTTCAAGGAGCCGATCAATGTCGGCGAACTTGTCACCTTCCGCGCCTCGATCAACGATACGGGGCGCACGTCGATGGAAGTCGGCATAAGGGTGGAGGCGGAGAACATTCGATCCGGCCAGCGCCGCCACACTAATTCCTGCTATTTCACCATGGTCGCGGTCGATGAGGCGGGCCGGCCCGTTCGGGTGCCAGAGCTGGTGCCGGTAACGCCTGCCGATATCCGCCGGCACAAGGCAGCCCAGCTGCGCCGCACCTTGCGCCGCGAATTCGCGCAGCGGCTGGAGGCGGTAGCGGAGACCGGCCGTGATGTCGAGGGATTAGGAGCCGACTAGATGGCGCAGATCTATTCCTATGACGGCGTAATCCCGATCATCGATCCCGCAGCCTTCGTGCATCCGACGGCGACCGTCATCGGCGATGTCACTATCGGCCCGGCCTGCTATGTCGGGCCGGGTGCCGTGCTGCGGGGTGATTTCGGACGCATCGTGCTCGAGCGCGGCTCGAATGTGCAGGAGACTTGCGTCGTGCATAGTTTTCCCAATCTGGAAGTGACGATCGGCGAGGCGGGGCATATCGGCCATGGCGCGGTGCTGCACGGCTGCAGGATCGGCGCCAATGCGATGGTCGGCATGAACGCCGTCATCATGGACGAAGTCGTCATCGGCGAAAACGCCATCGTTGCCGCCTTGGCCTTCGTCAAGGCCGGCGCCGAAATCCCGGCAAACAGCCTTGCTCTGGGATCGCCGGCGCGTGTCGTGCGCGAACTGACGCCGGAGGAGATCGCCTGGAAGCGCCAGGGTACCGCCATCTATCAGCGCCTGGCGCTGGAAGCCAAGGAAAAGCTGGCGGCGGTCGAGCCGCTGACCGCGCCCGAGCCGGATCGCCGCCGCATTCGGGCGCCGGAATATGATCCGCTTATCCTCGAACGGATGAAGCTCGGCGGCTGATGCGCGACATCAACGTACGGCTTTGACCCCTTCGAGGATGAGGGTGGTGGCAATGTCGGCATACTCGTCGCGCGTGATCGGCCCGTTGGGCCTGAACCACATATAGACCCAGTTCATCATGCCGAAGAGCGACATGGTGACCGGCATCAATAACGGCCTGTTCTTGTTGAGGTTCGGATTGAGATCCTCGATGACGCTGGAGAAACGCCTGACGATGCGCCGCTCGATCGCTCTCAGTTCCGAAAGCTGCTCCGGCGAGAGGGCATGTGTGCCGTTCAGCTGTACCTTGTGTTCGTTGTCCGCGCCTTCGTAATTCTTCAACACGGATTTCACGAGCAGGCGCAGCCGTTCCTGCGGCGTTACGTCGGTGCGGTCTGCCGCTTCGATTGCGCTTTCAAGCTCCGTCAGATGCGTTTGCACGATGTCGAAGATCAGCGCATCCTTGCCCGGATAGTAGTGATAGAGCAGGGCCTTCGAGACATTGCCGCGCGAGGCGATCATCGACATGGAGGCTTTTTCCATGCCCACCTCGGCAAAGACCGCTGCGGCACTTGCCAAGATGCCATGCTGCTTTTCCTCGAAATCAACTGCGCGCGTGCGTGCCATGTCGTTCTGCTCTGCTCATTCCCCGTCGGTCGTGGCTGCCTGGTGCGGCCGGTTTCCTATATACAGTCAAATCCTTGCCGCGCTATCCCGCGGGATGCCCAATCATTCCTTCGGGCGATTATCGACGACGCGCTTCGCTTTGCCTTCGGAGCGTGCAACGCCGCCCGGCGGATGCACAGTGATCTTCGTCGAGACACCGACAACGCTCTTGATGTGATGGGTAAGTTCCTTTGCAGAAACGCTTCGCGCAGTTTCGTCCGCCGCCGCCAGCGTGCACTCCACATGAACGGTCATGTTGTCCAATCGGCCGGAGCGCGTCAGTTCGATCTGGAAATGCGGCGCAAGCCCGCGGCATTTCAAGATCTGTTCCTCGATCTGTGTCGGGAACACATTGACACCGCGCAGGATCATCATGTCGTCGCAGCGCCCCGTGACCTTCTCCATGCGGCGCATCGAGCGTGCGGTGCCGGGCAGCAGCCGTGTCAGGTCGCGCGTGCGGTAGCGGATGATCGGCAGACCTTCCTTGGTGAGCGTCGTGAACACGAGCTCGCCGATCTCGCCATCGGGCAAAACGTCGCCGGTGACCGGGTCGATGACCTCCGGATAGAAATGGTCCTCCCAGATATGCAGCCCGTCCTTGCTCTCGACGCATTCGTTGGCGACGCCTGGCCCCATGACTTCCGACAGCCCGTAAATGTCGACGGCATGCATGTCGAAGGCGTGCTCGATTTCCTCGCGCATGGCATTCGTCCATGGTTCGGCGCCAAAGATACCGACGGCGAGCGAGCTTTCGCGCGGGTCGAGGCCCTGGCGGCGGAATTCGTCGAGAATCGACAGCATGTAGGAGGGCGTGACCATGATGATACGCGGCTTGAAATCCCGCATCAGCATGACCTGCCGCTCGGTCATGCCGCCGGAGACGGGGACCACCGTGCAGCCGAGCTTTTCCGCGCCGTAATGCGCGCCGAGGCCGCCGGTGAAGAGGCCGTAACCATAGGCGATATGGACGAGGTCGCCAGCGCGGCCGCCCGAGGCGCGGATCGAGCGGGCGACCACGGTCGCCCAGGTGTCGATATCGTTTTTGGTGTAACCGACGACGGTGGGCTTACCGGTCGTGCCGGAGGAGGCGTGGATGCGAGCGAGCTTCTCGCGCGGTACGGCGAACATGCCGAAAGGATAGGTATCGCGAAGATCTTTTTTCGTGGTGAAGGGGAATTTGGCGAGATCTGCCAAGGTCTGCAGGTTGGAAGGGTGTACACCTACTTCATTGAAGCGTTGCCGGTAAAAGGGCGAATTCTCGTAGGCATGGGTGAGCGACCATTTCATGCGTTCGAGCTGCAATGCGGAAATCTCGTCGCGCGAGGCGGTCTCGATCGCCTCAAGCTCGCCGGCCTGCGGGGAAAGATCTTCCATGAATGTCTCCTCCAAATGCCAGACGCTACGGGTATGAAGCCTATTCCGGCAAAAGCGCGCCCTTGACTGTGCGCGAGTGGCCGCGGAACTCCGCGATCTGCTCGCCCTCCTGATTGGTAACTGCGATGTCGTAGATGCCGCCTCGTCCTCGGCGCGACACCTCCCGTGCCGTTGCAGTCAGCCGGTCGCCCCTGAAAGCCGGCGCGATGTAGGTCACCGAACAATGCTGGGCGACTGTGCGCTGGTTGTAGCTATTGCAGGCGAATGCGAAGGCTGAGTCGGCGAGCGCGAAGATATAGCCGCCGTGACAGGTGCCATGACCGTTCGTCATTGCCTCGGTTACCGCCATCGAAAGGGTTGCCTCGCCCGGTGCCACGGCAAGAAGCTTCATGCCAAGGTAGCGGGTCGCATTGTCTTCGTCCCACATGGATCTGGCGCAGGCTTCCGCGAGCGCCTGAGGGGAGAGGCTTCCGATCATGCTCATTGCCCCTTGAACTCCGGCCTGCGCTTTTCGAGGAAGGCGGCGACGCCTTCGGCATAGTCGGAGCTGCGGCCGGCTTCGCGCTGCAGGTCGCGCTCAAGATCGAGCTGCTCGTCGAGCGAGTTGGTCGCCGCCGCCTGAATGGCGCGCTTCGTCAGGCCAAGCCCCTTGGTCGGACCGGCGGCGAGCCGGACGGCCAGCGTCTTTGCCTCATCCATCAGCTTGTCATCGTCCACCGCCCGCCAGATCAGCCCCCAGCCGGCCGCCGTTTCCGCATCCAGAGGCTCGGCTGTCAGTGCCAGCGCCTTGGCGCGGACCTCGCCGATAAGCCTCGGCAGGTTCCAGGTGCCGCCGGAATCCGGCACGAGGCCGATTTTCGCGAAGGCCTGGATGAAGCGGGTCGAACGGGCGGCAAGCGTAATGTCACAGGCAAAGGCGATATTGGCGCCGGCGCCGGCCGCCACGCCGTTGACCGCACAAATGACCGGCTTTTCCAGGCTGCGAATGAGCCGCAGCAACGGATTGTAGAAGGTTTCGATCGTATGGCCGAGGTCAGGCGCGCCCTTGCGCGGATCGCGGTCGCCAAGGTCTTGACCAGCGCAAAAGCCGCGCCCCGCGCCGGTCAAAAGGACAGCGCGAACATCCGCATCCTTGTGCGCGCGCTCAAAACCGGCGCGCAGCGCAAGATGCATGTCCTCGTTGAAAACGTTGAGTTTGTCGGGTCGATTGAGCGTCAGGCCCAAAACGCCATCGGCGAGCGCCGACAGAACCGTGTCGGAATCGGACATGTTTCCTCCCCGTCGCCCTTCCTGCAGCAACGATAAATTCCTTGCATAAACCGACCGGTCAGTCAATTATAAAAGTAGCACCTGGGAGGAAGATCATGGCCGTTACCATTACGCATGAAGGTGAGATCGGCATTGTCACCATCGACAATCCGCCCGTCTCTCCGCATCTTCCCGATGTTGTCGCCAGCATACCTTAGCCTCGCTACCGACAGATACATCACAATTTCAACACGAGCAGGGACTGGTGTCGCTGAAGGGATCAAAAGAACTCCGTATGGGCAGTTTCGCTACTGAAGAATTTCAAACGAATAGCTCTTGTAGTGACCGCGTGGTCGGTTCGACTCCTATCAAGAGCATAAACGTGAATCGGACGCTCCACGGCTCTTTAACTGCCAGTCAGTTCGCTCGTTTCGATTGAGAAGAGGTGCTAACGAGCCCGTCGAACGTCAGTCTGCGTGAAATCTTCGCCCACATAAAGCAGAGGACAATCGTGCTCTTTGGCGACTTCATATGCGAAGCAATCGCCATAGTTCAGTCCAGCCGGATGAACACCCTTGCCCCATCGGCCGTAGGCATGAGCCACTCGACGGGCGGCGGCAGCTGTTACGGACACGATCTCGAAGCCGAGGCCTGAAATGAGTAGGTTGACTTCTTCACCGACATTGTGTCGTGAGGCCACGATGAGGGCCTCAGCGACGGTGCCGGCGGAAATCAACAGTCGATCCGCCTCTTCGATTGCCGTCATACAAGCTTCGCCCTGCGGCTCGTCGAGCACAATTGCCATGAGAGCCGATGTATCAACTGCAATCATGCCGGCATCCCATCATCGTCATAAAGAAAATCCTGGCTGCGCGCAGCCGCTGGTCCTTGAAGCGCCTTGGCTACAGCCGATGCCCTGACTTTCTCCATCAATGCGCGCCGCCCCTTCAGGCCAGGCGAGACTGCGACGGCAACCAGGCGCACGACCTCGTGGCCGCGACGGGTTAGGATCACCTCATCTCCTGCTTCGGCTCGCTTCACCAATTCCGTGAGTTGCCCTTTGGCCTGGCTGACAGACACGCGCATCACTTGGACTCCTTTAAGCTTTCCTATGTTTTCTCCCAAGAAATGGTCTATGACTTGGTCTAAGTCAAGGCTGCGGGCGGACCCATGGCGAGGATAGTCCGGAAGCGCGCCCAAATCGGTCATGATCATTACTTGCCGGTTATTGGCAGCCGCATGTTCCAATCCTGCAGAGCCTGTTGGCTTCTGTGGACGAGCATGAAGTGGGGCAACGTTTTAGCGTGAGACGCCTGATGTCGCGTGTGCCCTCACGATGGCGTCCGCTTCCTTTCCGTATAGCTCCTCGAAATGATCGAAGGTCTTGGAAAAATAACCAATGCCCTGCGTCGCCGAGCGCAGCGCCCGCGCCAGATCGTCAAGTGCGCCGCCCGGAACGAGCGCCCGGAAGATGTCCCATCCCTTGGCGGCTTCATCCCGCTCGAAGCCGAGAACTTGGCCGTTGAGAGCGGAGACGATCTGGACGAGGCTGCCTGAATAGATCGACGGAGTGTGAATCTCGCTGCGGAAGACCGGCTGCATCAAGACGGTCGATCCTTCGGAAAGTGCCTGACGCACCCCCATTTTGGACGCAGTCCGGAATGCGTGTTCCGAACTGTCGACGGTATGGTGTTGACCATCTAACAACGTTACGCCGACATCAATGACCTCGAAGCCTAGCGGCCCTTTCTCCATCGCTTCGCGTGCGCCCGCTTCGACGGCGGGGATGTAATTGCGCGGAACTGCACCGCCCTTGACCGTTTCGTCAAAGGTGAAGCCCTGGCCGCGCTCGTTAGGGTGAATGCTTAGCTTCACATCCGCGAATTGCCCGGCACCGCCGGTCTGTTTGCGATGGCGGTAGTGAACCTCCGATGGTTTCGTGATCGTCTCGCGGTAGATCGGGCTGGGCGTTCGGTCGGTCACGGAGATGTGAAAGACATCGGACAGCGTTCGGCAGAGATCGCGCAGATGTACCGGCCCTTGGACGCGGACAAGTTGAGCGCCCGTGCCTTCCTCCTGCAAGACTTTGAGGCCGCGATCCGTCTCGGAAAGCTTCGCCAGCGTTTCGGAAAGCTTGTTTTCATCGCGCTCGCTGCCCGGAATTAAAATCCTCTCAAGCATCGGCGTGGGTGGCTCCGTCCACTCAGGCGAGGTGAGCAACGCGTCGGCGGTCAACAGCGAAGCGACGCGCAGATGGTCGGACTTGACCGTCGCGAAGACATCCCCCGCCGCCGGCAGAACCGCCGAATTGGACCGCCCGTTTGCGAGATTTTGGACGGCGCCGAGGCTGGAGCCGCCCAATAACGCACCTTGCCGCAGTCCCTCGCCAAGTGCGCGCACGAGCACCGTCTTGCCGACATTCTGGCGATGATAGGCATGGAAGCTCACGGCCACCAGCTTGCCTTCATCGACAGTTCCCGCATGAGCGAGACGCTGCCGAAGCTCACCTATCGGCGGCGCCTCGTGACGCAGCGCCTTCATCAGCCTCGTCATGCCGTTGCCGTGGCTTGCAGCACCGATCAGGACCGGGATAATCTTGTTTTCCCTGAGAACCCGTGATGAAATGGCGTAGAGCGCGTCGCTGGGCGGCTCACGGTCCTCGATCAGTTCCTCGAGGAGCCAGTCATCGAATTCGGACAGCTGTTCCAGGAGCTCCGTGCGCGCTTCGTGCTCGCGTTCCGCGCTGCTTTCGGGAATCGCGATCAGCGCCGAAGGCTTGCCTTCCCGGTAGCGCCACGCCCGTTCCGAAATCAGATCGCAACTGCCTATGATCCTGTCCCCCTCGCGGATCGGGATCTGGCGAAGCAAAAGGGTGTGGTTGGCGTAGTCTTGAAGCGCAGCGATCACGTCCCTCAGCCGCCCTCTCGGTTCGTCCATCCGGTTGACGAAGAGGATGCAAGGCGTCCCCGAGGCTTCGACAATCCGCAGATAGGGCGCGGCGAGCACAGCCTCCTCGGGTGCCGATGAAACGCACAGGATGCAGGCGTCACTGGCAAGAAGCGCGTGCTGCGCATGCGCCAACGCCTCGGTGGGTCCCGGCGCATCCAGCGCACACCATGCCTCGTTTCCAAAGGTGAATTCTGTGAGGTTCAATCCGTAAGGGGAGCTGGATTTTCTCGGCGCACCCTCCAGGGAGCTGAGCTTTTCCACGACTGTCGATTTTCCGGTCTGCGAGGGTCCAAGCACGGTAAAGCAACGCATCGGTCTTCCTCCAACTGCCATAATCACAATTTTCAGCCATCATAGGATGCCCTGAACTGCCGCAAGGCGCCAGAGCGTTGATTTCCGTGACGATTTAACCCAGTTTCGCGTCCGGCTATGACCCAACCGAAAATCTGAACCATCAATCTTTTCAAGGTATTGCATCTGCCCAAGCGGGTTAGCGCGAAATGACAATCAGGGTCAAAATCTCGCCCAGCTCAACATTCAGGACACGCGCGAGAAAGGAACGCGCGCGATCATTCTTGGGGTTGTCGAAGAATTCATCGGGCTTGCCGATCTCCAGGATCGATCCCTGATCGATATAGATCACGCGGTCGGCGACTTCCCTCGCGAAGCCTGTTCATTTGTGTCGAGACTTCACCCAATTTCGCATTTCGTCGCGACCCTGTCTGAAGGTCGATATCGCAAATTCATCAATGGCTCCCGGTCACTGAATGGATCAGCTTCACATACAAATATGGGTCGAAGCGTGGTGAAACTGAACAACACGTATACTGATAGCGGCAACAGGCGACAGAAGATGCCACCAAGGCTTCGATCGGGGAGCCGTCACTTAGCTGAGGGAATAACCCGCAAATATGCGATGACACGGTCAGCCATCGCGGCGCATCGCGCTCCGTCGAATGGGAATAATGAGGAGAATGCTCCCGTCAGCTGCTTTTCGATTGCAACCCGCATCATCTTGCGTGCGCGGTGCAGCCGCGTCTTGGCAGTTCCAGGTTTGATGCCGAGAAAAGATGAAGCCTCCTCAGTACTCATGCCCTCGACGTCCCGCAGCACGAAGATTGCGCGGAATTCGTCGGGTAAACCGTCGACAGCCCGCTCAAGCAGATGGCGCGCCTCGCCGCGGGAAAATTCGGTCTCTGGATCAGCGACTAAGAATGGGGTCGGAAATTGCAGCAGTTCGCCCCGTCCTGATTCTGCAGTCATGTCGATCTCCTCCAAACCGACGCTTGTCCGATGGCGCCGTACGCGCCCGAGCGCCTCATTGAGCGCGATCCGGGTTAGCCAGGTCGAAAGTTGTGCCTCATTGCGAAATGCAGTGAGATGAGTGAAGGCGTGCACATAGGTTGCCTGGACGATGTCTTCCGCCTCCGCGTCATCGCGGACGATGGCGCGGGCCGACCGGAACAGGCGACGGTTGTGTCGCTGCACGAGGACGCGTATGGCTATCTCGTCGCCGGTCCTGGCATGGACGACGAGATCTGCATCGGAGAGCGCTGCCATGTCCGGCATATGCCTCGACGCCGCGGTGGGAACGCCAACCATGATCACTCCAGCGTAGCTCAATGCATCCACGTCCAGCTATGGCTGAACATCAAGCGTGCCTTTCATCATCGGATGAAAGCGGCAATAGAAATCCACTCTCCCCGCTTGTTTGACCGTCATGCTTTTTTGCGACTTCGGCGGCAGGTCGATATCGAAGCTCTTGTCGCGCGCGGTCGCGCTATGGCGGAATATATCATCATTACGCCAGGTGATCACGTCGCCGACATGCAGCGGCGGCACGGTACCGAACTGCATCTGCGCGATGATGATGTCGTGATTGGCGGCCACCGCGCTCGCGGGGCCTCCAACCAGGAATCCCGCAAAGGCCAGCGCCACGAGGATGGAAAACAGGAAACGCATCGCGAGCCTACTTGACCATCGACGCAAGATGCTCGGCGTGCGTCTGGTGCTCCTTGAAGAGCTTCAGACCCGTCTCCAGCAGTGATTTCAGTTCGCCATTCTGAGCCGACGGGATCAGCAGGGTTTCAAGCGCGCTATTGACCTGTTTGTGATAGGCGACTTCATTATCGACGTAGGCCTTATCGAATGCCGCGCCATGAAGCTTGGAGAGCTTCGCCAATTCCGCTTTGGCGGCAGACGACAGCGACTTGCTGGTATCGTTATCCTCCGGCTTGACCTTCAATTTCTTGAGCAGAGCAAGCGCCTGTTTGTTCACGGCCGTGTGGTCGCGCTCCATCGTCTCGGCAAATTGCCGAACCTCGGCGTTCTTGCTCATCTTGAGAGCCTGTTTGGCAGCGGCAATGTCGATCTCGCCAGCCGTATAGGCAATATGCGCGATCTGCGGATCCGTCGGCTTGTCGGCGGCGAACGTCGCGGTCGCAAGCGCCGCAGCCATCGCGGTTGCTGTGAGAAGTCTCTTGAACATGCTGGCTTCCTCCTCCATGGAAACTTCAGGCGCGTCCGGCACCTGAAACAGTCGTTAGATGTGGTTGCCGGCAAAAGGTTCCCAAGATTTGCAAAAAATCGTCCCGGAAGCTGCAAGTTTCATATTGTCTGCGTTGTATATCGGACATTTCCGGAGGGAGGAGCTGAGTGCAAAACGACATCTGGCTAACGATTTTAAACGCTGGTTGATACGTGGACCGCAGAAAGCCGGATCGAGAGTTCGACTCCCATCAAGAGCAAAGCATCTTACGATACTTCCTAGACAATGATCGGCGCGCGGTCTGACTGGCCCGCCAAAAATCACGCAATCTGCTCGAACAAACCAGGCCCCCTCTTCGATTCCATTTCTGTCGTTGACGAAGGTTAGTGATTGGGCCGTCAATGCTCGTTGGACGGGTGGTGTCGGTCAGAACATACGACTTCAAGCTCATCGGCATTGATGCGAAGCGCTTCAGCCATGTTGGCAACAGCGCTGCAAAGCGCCTATGGCCTTCCATGAAGGCGTCGCGGCATTTTCGAGGGCGCGGGCGAAATCGACGAAAACCTCCTTGCGTTCCTCGAGGTCCAGATCTTTGATTTTGTTTATTTTCTCTTCCATGTTGATCTAGTTCTGAACAGACATGCAGATGCAGACCGAGCTCGTCAAGCCTCGGCAGCGAAACAGCTAGGAAGAGACAAATTTGGTTTCAAGATTTCAGTGAAGGTTGAACTCACCTTCGACGCGGCGCCATTCGTTTGGTCCGATCAGGCGCTGGTGGGTATAGCGGACCGAATGCAGCGGGCCGTCGAGTTTGGACTGCCAGAAGTCCAGAAACTTGTGCATTTCCGGAAAATCAGGGGCCAGATCGTAGTTCTGCCAGACATAGGTCTGCAGCACGGATTCAAAATCAGGAATGCGGTAGAGGATGTGTGCAGTGGTCAGCCCGTAGCCATTGAGCTGCCCTTCCAGATCCGACGAAAATCGCATGCTTCATCTCCGTTTCGTGACACGCAGAGGATGGCGCAAAATTTTGCAGTCATCAACAGATCTCTGAACGTAGAGACCCTGTTTATTGTTCCTTTCCAGCATGTTAGCAGCCGTCCCATATGAGTGCTAATTTTTTTATCGCGCCCTCTTGAAATCGAAAAATCGCAAAAATAAATCTTTTGGCGCGAACGCTCAGATGAGGTTCGCACCCGCCCGGACTGGTCATCCGGTCCGGAGGGGAACAACGTCATCTTTTTTGTCTCACGGAGGAAAATATGTCGTTCCGACCGCTTCATGATCGCATTCTTGTCCGCCGGGTCGAATCCGAAGAAAAGACCAAGGGCGGCATCATCATTCCCGATACCGCCAAGGAGAAGCCGCAGGAAGGCGAGGTCATCGCCGTTGGTCCAGGCGCGCGCAATGAAGCCGGCCAGATCCAGGCGCTCGACGTCAAGGCAGGCGACCGCATCCTGTTCGGCAAATGGTCCGGCACCGAGATCAAGATCAACGGCGAAGATCTGCTGGTCATGAAGGAAAGCGATGTCATGGGCATTATCGAAGCCCCGGCCGAGCAGAAAAAAGCTGCTTGAGCTCTCCATATCACGAAATCATCAGTCAGATAGCTGCCTATTGAGGAGTTAAAGAAATGGCTGCGAAAGAAGTCAAGTTCCATAGCGACGCTCGTGAACGCATGCTGCGTGGGGTCGATGTGCTCGCCAATGCCGTAAAGGTCACGCTCGGCCCAAAGGGCCGCAACGTCGTTATCGACAAATCCTTCGGCGCTCCGCGCATCACTAAGGATGGCGTTACCGTCGCCAAGGAAATCGAACTCGAAGACAAGTTCGAAAACATGGGCGCGCAGATGCTGCGCGAAGTTGCCTCGAAGACCAACGATCTCGCCGGCGACGGTACCACGACCGCAACCGTGCTTGCCCAGGCGATTGTGAAGGAAGGGGCTAAAGCCGTTGCGTCCGGCATGAACCCGATGGACCTCAAGCGCGGCATCGACCTTGCCGTCGAAACTGTGGTCAAGGAATTGAAGACCAACGCCCGCAAGATCACCAGCAATTCCGAGATCGCTCAGGTTGGTACGATTTCGGCCAATGGCGATCCAGAGATCGGCCGTTATCTCGCCGAGGCAATGGAAAAGGTCGGTAATGAAGGGGTCATCACGGTTGAAGAAGCCAAAACGGCGGAAACCGAACTCGAAGTCGTCGAAGGCATGCAGTTCGACCGCGGATATCTCAGCCCCTATTTTGTTACCAATGCAGATAAGATGCGCGTCGAATTCGAGGATCCCTATATCCTGATCCACGAAAAAAAACTTTCTAACCTGCAGTCCATGCTCCCGGTTCTCGAAGCCGTCGTTCAGACCGGCAAGCCGCTCCTCATCATCGCTGAAGACGTCGAAGGCGAAGCTCTCGCAACGCTCGTCGTCAACAAGCTGCGCGGCGGTCTGAAGATCGCTGCCGTCAAGGCGCCGGGCTTCGGCGACCGCCGCAAGGCCATGCTGGAAGACATCGCCATCCTGACGGGCGGCACCGTCATCTCCGAAGACCTCGGCATCAAGCTCGAGAATGTCACCCTCAACATGCTCGGCCGCGCCAAGAAGGTCGCGATCGAGAAGGAAAACACGACCATCATCGATGGCGTTGGCGCCAAGTCCGACATCGAAGGTCGCGTTGCCCAGATCAAGGCTCAGATCGAAGCGACGACCTCCGATTACGACCGTGAGAAGCTGCAGGAACGTCTTGCCAAGCTCGCCGGCGGCGTTGCCGTGATCCGCGTCGGCGGCTCGACCGAAGTCGAGGTCAAGGAAAAGAAGGACCGGGTCGACGATGCCCTGCATGCCACGCGCGCAGCCGTCGAGGAGGGCATTCTGCCAGGCGGCGGCGTTGCGCTGCTGCGTGCCGTAAAGGCATTGGACAGCCTGAAGACGGAAAACGACGATCAGCGGGTCGGCGTCGATATCGTTCGCCGGGCGATCGAGGCACCGGTCCGCCAAATCGCCGAGAATGCCGGTGCGGAAGGCTCGGTCATCGTGGGCAAGCTGCGCGAGAAGACTGATTTCTCCTATGGCTGGAACGCGCAGAGCGGCGAATATGGTGATCTCTATTCCCAGGGCGTCATCGATCCGGCCAAGGTGGTGCGCACGGCGCTTCAGGATGCCGCGTCTGTTGCGGGACTGCTGGTGACGACCGAGGCCATGATTGCTGAAAAGCCGAAGAAGGACGTCGCACCGGCACAGCCAGCTGCCGCTGGCATGGACTTCTAAAGCGATCGGAAAGGCCCGCACCGTCCGCCGGGCGGGCCTTCTCTTCGCCTAGTCAAATCATTCGAGTTCCATCGGTCAAGATCAATGGAGCAAAGCTATGAGAAAGGAAAACATCAGCAATTCGGTACCGGAGGAAGCCACTGCCGCGATAAGCGCGGCGCATCTGCTTCATCCGGCCAAACATTTCGGTCACCCGCGTGACGTCCTTGCCGCCGACGACATCGGCAATGACGATAAGCGTGCCATTCTCGCCTCCTGGGCTTCCGACATCTTCGCCATGGACTCCGTTCCAGCCCTCAGACTATATCCAGGCGCCGATGAGGCCGTCTCGTATGACGAAATTATTGAAGCGCTGAAGGCGTTGGATAATGGCCGTCAGCAATCCGAAGAGCAAGGCGTGCCCGGTTCCTTCAACGTTCACAGGATCCGTACGCGGCGACCGCAAGTGCGCCGGTTTGGCGGTCTTGGCCTCTGCAGCTACCGGAAAGGAGAACGTCGAGGACAGCTATTCGAGATCTAGACGTTCCATCTGACTTGACGCGCGCCTCTTCGAGGACGCGACCTGATTTTTGCCGACGACTCTTTGCTCACTTGAGGAGGTTTTGCCGATGAAGATCGCTCAGATCGCACCGCTCGCCGAAAGCGTTCCGCCCAAGCTCTATGGAGGAACCGAGCGCATTGTTTCCTATCTCACTGAAGAACTTGTCCGCCAGGGACACGACGTCACGCTTTTTGCTAGCGGTGACTCCATTACGGAGGCCACCTTGGTGGCGTGCTCGGACGTCGCGCTCAGGCTCAATTCCGCCGTCCACGATCATCTCCCGCATCAGATCGTCCTGCTGGAAGAAATTCGCCGGCGGGCGCATGAGTTCGATGTCCTGCATTTTCATATCGATCTCCTGCATTTTCCGCTGATCCGGGATTTTGCGGATCGTACAGTCACGACGCTGCATGGACGGCTCGACCTGCCGGATCTCAAGCCCTTCTACAAGGCTTTCCCAGATGTCCCGCTGGTATCGATTTCTAATGATCAGCGCCGCCCGATGCCTCCGGTCAACTGGGCCGGGACGGTGCATCATGGTCTTCCGGCCGATCTTTTATCCTTCACGGCAAAGCCCAAAGGTGACTATCTTGCCTTTCTGGGGCGCATCTCGCCCGAGAAGAGGCCGGATCGCGCCATCCAGATTGCGGCAAAGGCCGGCATGTCGCTGAAGATCGCCGCCAAGATCGACGATGCCGATAACGCCTATTGGGAAACCGTGATCGAACCGATGATCAAGAGCCATCCGAATGTCGAGTTCATCGGCGAAATCAATGAGCGCCAGAAGACCGATTTCCTTGGCAACGCTGGCGCCTTGCTTTTCCCAATCGACTGGCCTGAACCGTTCGGCCTTGTGATGATCGAGGCAATGGCATGCGGTACTCCGGTAATCGCGTTCGCACACGGTTCGGTTCCAGAAGTGATCGACAACGGCATCTCGGGCATCGTCGTCGATAGCGTTACGGAAGCGGCCGAGAATGTCGAATGGGCTCTGCGAATGGATCGCCACAGAGTGCGTGCGACCTTCGAAAGGCGTTTCAGCGCAAAACGGATGGCGCGGGACTATCTCGATATCTATCGCGACCTGCCAGGCGTTCGCACGAAGGCGGCGCCGCTTCGCCGCGCCAACGGCCAGGATCTGGATCTCCAAGTCGTCGCATAGGAGAGATAGCAGCATGTCGACCGCTTCTGCAGACAGCAAGCCATCCGTTGCATCGACAGAGCCGGCGGCCCCGGTGGCACAATTCTTCATTCCGGCAACCACATCGCTGCAGGAGCGACGGCCGCGCACCCTCAAGCACGGCGATACCTTCGCCGTCTTCGACCACAATGGCGATGCGCTTTCCGGGCCAGGTAGCCCTGAAGGCCTTTTCCATCGTGATACGCGTTACCTCTCGCATTTCTATCTTACAATCAACCGCAAGCGGCCGATGCTTTTGTCGTCGACGCTACGTGACGACAACGCGACGCTCACCTGCGATCTTACCAATCCCGATCTCTTTGATGAGAAAGGTAAGCTCACCCTCGGTCACGATCTCATTCATATTCGCAGGTCTCGATTTCTTTGGAATGGCGGTTGCTATGAGCGGCTGGCCGTCAGGAATTATGACGATCGGCGCCAGCATGTTCGCATCGAGATCGCGTTTGGCGCCGATTTCGCCGATCTGTTTGAGGTCCGCGGGACGGTGAGGACACGCCGAGGTCGCCATCTTCCCCCCATCGTGGAGCAGGATTCGATCCTGCTTTCTTATGTCGGGCTCGATGAGCGAAAGCGGTCGACCCGCGTTTGCTTTGATCCAAAACCGAACGAAACTCGCGGCGATCATGTTGTTTATGATCTCTATCTTGAGCCGCATGAAATGCGATCGTTCTTTGTCGAGATAGGCTGCGATCAAGTCGCCCACCAGCGGCCGAGCCACCGTTCTTTTTTCCTCGCGCTCAGGGACGCGCGCCGAGCCTTGCGGTCGTCTTCCTCGCGCGCGGCATCGATCGTCACGTCCAACGAGATCTTCAATGAGGTGGTCCGCCGCAGTATCTCGGACCTTTACACGCTGATCACCGACAAGCCAGAGGGGCCTTATCCCTACGCCGGCATTCCCTGGTTCAGCACCGTCTTCGGCCGCGATGCCCTGATCACCGCGCTGGAAACGCTCTGGCTGGATTCGCAGATCGCCCGCGGGGTCCTGTGCCATCTGGCGGCAAATCAGGCGACGGAGATCGACCCCGTCGCGGACGCGGAACCGGGCAAGATTTTGCATGAGGTCCGATATGGAGAAATGGCCGAACTCGGCGAGGTGCCTTTCCGCCGCTACTATGGCAGTATCGATTCCACGCTCCTCTTCGTGCTGCTGGCTGGCGAATACCTCAAGCGCACGGCTGATTTCGCCACGATCCAGTCGCTGCTCCCGGCTATCGACGCGGCGCTTGCCTGGATCGACGAATATGGCGATCGAGACGGTGATGGTTTCGTCGAATATGGACGACGGACCGAAGAGGGCCTGATCAATCAAGCCTGGAAAGACAGCCACGATTCCATCTTCCACATCGACGGCACGCTTGCGAAGGGACCGATCGCGATCGCCGAGGTTCAGGCCTATCTCTATGGCGCCTGGCAGGCGGCGGCCGAGATTTTTCGCCGGCTTGGCAGAGCGGAACGAGCCGCAAATTACCTTGCGAGGGCGGAGGGCTTGCGCCGAGCCTTCGACACAAGCTTTTTCGATGAGGAACTCGGCACCTATGTGCTCGCTTTGGACGGCAATAAACGACCCTGCCGAGTTCGATCCTCTAATGCCGGGCATGCCCTCTTTACCGGCATTGCCTATCCCGAAAGAGCAAGCGTCGTTGCCCGAACACTGATGAGTGCTTCATCTTTCTGCTGCTGGGGTATCCGCACCATTCCCTCGAGCGAGGCGCGTTACAATCCCATGAGCTATCACAACGGCTCGATCTGGCCGCATGACAATGCCCTGATTGCCAACGGCCTTGCCCGCTATGGCCATCGCGTAGAGGCCGCGCGGATTTTCGAAGGTCTGTTTGCGGCATCGACCTATATCGACCTGCGCCGGCTTCCCGAACTCTTCTGCGGGCTGCCGCGCCAACGAGCCCAGGGACCGACCTTCTATCCAGTCGCCTGCTCGCCTCAGGCATGGGCAGCCGCCGCCCCGCTCTTCCTGCTGCAATCATGTCTTGGCCTGGATTTTGACCCTAACGCGCAGCACATCAGCTTCAACGAGCCGCACCTGCCTTCTTTCCTTGATCAGGTGCTCTTGCGACGCATGCGGATCGGCAACGCTACGGCTGACATCGCCGTTCGTCGCTCCCGCCGCCAGTTCGTGGTCGACGTCGTCGATCGTCAAGGCGATGTTCGGGTGCTCACGACGGCTTGATGCATGGCATCCCGTCGATCCCCAGGTCCGTCGGGCCGATCTTCCTGGTGGGCCGCCGGCAAATCGTTGCCTGGCTGCGGACAGGTGCCCCCTATCGCCTGCCAGCGCTTCGTCATTGCCAGCCCAGCCAAATTCATTCTACGTCGCGCCGGTCGTAAGATCCCTGTCCGGCGCTTCACCGACTGGTCCAAGGACGACGATCACGCGGTCAAATGTCGTGGTCATAGTAAGTCGCTACTTTCGTTCTCCTCGCCAAAATTGGTGACAAAAAACGGAAGCTCAAATTTTTTCCTGGAAGGTTTGCCTGTTCTTGAAACCCGCAAGCCACGGAATTATATGAATATAGTTCGATTGCCCAACGGGAATCGACGAAGTCCAGGAGGCGCCATGTGCTCTTGGCGTCTCCTTCTATCCATGTTGCTTATAAGGAGGATATGGCTATGAGGACAAACCTCGATTTTTCTCCCCTGTTCCGGTCGAGCGTCGGTTTCGACCGAATGTTGAATGTGCTCGAAGCTGCAAGCCGCGTCGATACGATCGACAATTGGCCGCCCTACGACATTGTCAAGACCGGTGAAGACGATTACCGCATTGCCATGGCAGTGGCGGGTTTCTCAGAGGAGGAACTGACGATCACGCAGGAGCAGAACATCCTCTTCGTCTCGGGTCAAAAGGCAAACGGTGAAGATGTCCACTATCTTCATCGGGGCATCGCAAACCGTGCATTCCAGCGTCGGTTCGAACTCGCTGATCATGTGAAGGTCGTGGGGGCGGGCCTCGTGAACGGTCTGCTGACTGTCGATCTCAAGCGCGAAATCCCAGAAGAGATGAAGCCGCGCCGGATCGAGATTTCGACGGACATGGCTCTGCCGAAGGCCGAGACGAAACAGATCGGGACCGAGAAGCACGCAGCTTAAGCCTTCCAACAGCGCGCCGCGCGCAAAGGCGCCGGGCAAGGCTCGGCGCCAACGCGTAAGCTTGGCCGATAGAACCAACAGAATGGAGACAACCCATGGCGCTCGTTGCACCGAGGTTGCGTGCCGCTTCTGCTACCGTCGGAAGCGATGGGTCCAGTTGTGGCCACAGCGCGTGATGATCCGAACGCCTTTCGGCTCGATTTGGACGGCGAGGCGATAGTCCCATTTCACGTCGTAGAGCCAGTCCGGGCCGACCGGCACCGTTGACTTCAAAAGGGCGAGACAAGGCTCAATCCGTGCCGGCATCGGGTCGAACGGCAGGCTTGGTTGATCCGGATCGCGTTTGCGCACCGGCCGTGACCGAAGCGATGACGTCGACTTGTCGAGGAGGGCAGGGCACGGGTGGGTTCGGATCACCGGTCAATGCCTGCGAGACCGGTTCTCGGCATCCAGGGATTTGCGTAGAGCGTCCATTATGTTGATGAGGTTGCTTGGCGCCGGCTCCGCGCGGCTTTTGCCCTTCGACTTCGCCATTGCCGGTTCCTTAATCTGCCTTTTCTCTGTCACGATGATGTCGAGGAGCTTGCTCTGGACGGGGTCGGAGGCCTTTTTGGGGCTCCAGGCCTGCGTCTGCTTCTTGATCAGTTGCAGAACGAGCGGCATCATTTCCCGATCGGCGGGTTCGTCATCCATCCGCTCGAAATAGAGATCTGCATCCCGCACCTCATCGTGCCCGTCGCCGCACCTGCCTGCCTGATACGGCTTCAGCCATAGCACTTCTACCGTCGGCGCTGTGCCATCCTTTTGCAACAACGTTGATCCCGCCATACTCCGACCAGTGACGGTGGGGGAGGGGAGCGAGTTCGCGCTCCCGTCTGCACGGAGCATCCGCTGTCATGCGGCTGCGCTTTTTTTGCTCGGCGTTACCGTCCTTACGACAGCGAGCAGATCAGGCCAACGGCAAGCGCGCTGATGGCGCCGTCGGCCGTTGAAAAAATAGATTTCGCCGCTTCGCGCCGAACCGTCCAATTTTTTCTTCGTCCGACCCATGGCCGGATCTTTGCCCTACCGGGAGCGGGCTTGCGCTTAGTAGCGGTAGTAGCGGTGGTGATGACGATGCTTGTACCAACCGTAATGATGGCCGCGCCAGTAATGGCTTCGGTAGCTGCGGTGTGATCTCCAATGGTGAGGCCGATGATGCCGTGGGCCGTGCCAATGGCGATGGTGATGATAGCGGACCGGTTGAACGGATGACTGGACCGCCGGCTTCGTCATGTTCATCATCGGCGCAGCTGACACAGTACCCGCGCCGATCAACAAACCAACACCCAGAAGTGCCGCAGGGAGATTTTTAAGGATTTTCATAGCAGACCTCCTTTTATATCATCATCTTGGAACCAAATGGCTGAATGAAACCTGAATGGTTAGGCCGGCTCAGCTCAACGTGGAAACCAACAATCGGCATCGTGCTTTTGCTCACGCTGTCGCTTCGCTTGACACGCAGCTCGATCGAGCTGCCGGAGCGGGCGATCGTTCTCGTCGCCGCCGGTATATGGCATCTGGGGGATGTGATCAGGGTCTTCCTCTATCCTGTGTTCTATCTTGCAAAGTGAACTTCATATGCTACGCCTCGCAAATCCTCTCGTCGTCATCTGGTAGCGCCGCGCTTTCACGTAATGCCATGATCCTATGGATGCGCGCGGACGAGTACCATCGCAGGTCCGGCCAAAAACATCAGTCCGAGCAAGAGTGAAACACCGATCTTCAGAATTTTAATACGCCGCAACAGGCTTTCCGAACCTGCCGATGTTCCCGTCGCCCCATGCCTTCAATGCGACAAGGATAGGCTCGAGGCTGCGGCCCAGTGGCGAGATCGTGTATTCGACTTTCGGCGGAACCTGCGCGTAGATCTTCCGCTCGATGAGACCGTCGTCTTCGAGCTCGCGCAACTGGTTTGTCAACGTGCGCTGTGTGACACCCGCCACCTGCCTGCGGATCTCGTTGAACCGCATGGTTCCTCCTAGAAGATGGAAGAGGACGACGCATTTCCACTTGCCATCGATCAGGCTGATCGCCGCCTCGACCGAGCAGCCCGGATTGCAGTCGAAGCGGGAATGACGAGCCTTGGCCATGGTGGTATCCTTTTGATCCTTAGATGCGTCTTTGCATGTAGTTCGCGTATTGTAGTTATTGCAGGTTTCTGATCGTATGCAAGACGCCAGATGTGTGTTCCTTGACCTGCGGCGACAGCGGAAAGCCGATCAATATCGCAGGCAATCTATTGAATTTACGCCGTAATGACGAGCAGTCGCCGCTTCCTGCAATCGGCTGCATGGTATCCAAATGGATACTATCGGCAAGCGTTGTGCGTATCCACAGACAACGCCGGTACGCTACATTGAGATGACTTGTGCGACGATCCTACCAGCTGGTGGGATCGCTCAAGCCACCAGGAAGCAACCTCAAGGAATTCCCGAATGTCGGAAAACAGCTTCATCTCCCGTTCGATCACTCGCGAAGCCGCCGCAAGGCTCGTCGCGGAAACCATCGCCGCATCGGAGCGCGTCGGCTTTGAACCAGTCGTCGCCATCGTGGACGCCGCAGGAAACCTCAAGGCTTTCGAGCGCAGCGACCGCAGCTCATACCTCGCCGTTAACATCGCCATCGACAAGGCCTACACGGCAGCCTCCTTCGGCCTCTCGACGGCACAATGGGTTGACCTCCTTGAAGACCGAGGCGCATCGAACCTTCGCCACGTCCCGCGTGTGATGGCGGCGGCCGGCGGCTTCCCGATCATGGAGGACGGCATGATCATCGGTGGCCTCGGCATCTCCGGCGGAAGTTGGGCGCAGGACCAGGAAGCTGGCGAAGAAGCACTTCGCACTTTCGCCAAGTGAAAGCAGTTCAAGGAGCACAGAAAATGAAAGCAGTCGGATACAAAACCCCCTCGGCCATCGACGCGGCAGATTCCCTCGTAGATATCGAGATCGCCAAGCCGGTCCCTGAAGGGCATGACATCCTGGTCGAGGTGAAGGCGGTTTCGGTGAACCCCGTCGATTACAAGGTCCGTCGCAGCACGCCACCGGCGCAGGGCATGGACTGGAAGGTTGTCGGATGGGACGCGGCCGGCGTCGTCGCCGCCATCGGCCCCGAGGTCACCAGGTTCGCTCCGGGCGACGAGGTCTGGTACGCGGGTTCGATCCTTCGGTCGGGCACCAACGCGGAGTTCCATCTCGTCGACGAACGCATCGTCGGTCGCAAGCCGTCCAAGCTGGACTGGTCCGACGCTGCCGCTCTGCCGCTGACCACGCTGACAGCCTGGGAAGCTCTTTTTGACCGGATGAATGTGAAGAAGCCGGTGTCGGGTGCTGCGAACGCCATTTTGATCATTGGCGGTGCTGGCGGCGTCGGCTCGATCGCCACCCAGATTGCCCGGCAGTTCACAGAACTTTCCGTCATCGCCACCGCGTCGCGTCCGGAAACGCGCGAGTTCGTGACGAAGATGGGCGCCCATCACGTCGTCGATCATTCGAAGCCTCTGGCGCGGCAGATCGCGGATCTGGGCATCGGCGAGCTTGCCTTTGTGTTCTCGACTACCCAGACGGAGAAGCACGTGGCGGAGATCGCAGAGTTGATAGCCCCGCAGGGTCGCTTCGGGCTGATCGACGATCCGAAGAGCTTCGACGTCATGCTGTTCAAGCGCAAGGCGGTGTCGATCCATCACGAGCTGATGTTTACCCGCTCAATCTATCAGACGCCCGACATGATCGAACAGGGACGGATTCTCGACGAGATCGCTGCCGCGGCCGATGACGGCCGCATCCGCTCCACGGCGACGGTGCGCCTCGGCACGATCAATGCCGACAACCTCAAGAAGGCGCATGCTCAGCTCGAGAGCGGCTCGACTATCGGCAAGGTCGTCCTAGAAGGGTTCTGATGGTTCATTTGTGTCGAGATTTCATTCAACTTTGCATTTCATAGCAACCCTGCTTAGAAGTTGATATCGCAAATTCGGCAATGGGATCTCAGCCACTAAATGGATCAGCCACAAATGCAAATCTGGGTCAAAACGCTGCGAAACTGAATAGCCGCCCCAAAATCGGCCATTCCAAGCAAGCAAGGCCGGTGTCCAATATTGAAGAAATTCATAAGTTTTGGAGCGAAACTCTCATGAAATTCGATCAACAGCAATGAATGTCGATGACAGGGAGGCCATTTTTACGAAGATCGATTCTTTCGACACATTAATGTACAGCGTTCTCCAAACATAGAGGATACGAAAAACCGATCCTTTGTGAGCGTCCCTAGCGGGACAGCCGATGCGCTCGCTAGGAACTGCGAGAGTCGTCCTGCTCGCGGAGATAGGCAACGCTTCTAATTATTAAGGGTTCTCAGGTATTTCCTCCCATAGCTTGTGAAGACGAAGGCCGGGACTTGGAAACCCCACACGGTTAGGAAGCTTGGTGCCGCAGCGACCGGGTAACGGTCGTGCATGTTCAGCCTTGAGCCAAAGGCTTTGTGCCAGACTCATCCTCAGGTTTCCTAGAAATGCCGATTTCTGTTGCGCATTCGCGATCCTCTGATGCGACTAGCCCGGATCTCGAGCGGGACACAAGCGGAGGGACGGAGTTCGGAGAGGTGACAATATTGCGGGAAGACTATCGAAGCCAGCGAAGTGGCCATTTCAGATCCACCTCGTTTTCCCCGGAACAGTGGCTCGATTCCCTGACGCCAGTCGCTGCTTGGCGACTGGTGGTCTTTAGCTCAATCTGTATTGCAGGCTTGGATTGGCTTTTCCAAGCCAGCAGCATCCACAATGGCGGCCCGCTCTATATGCTGCCAATTTGCATCGCGTGCTGGCGTTTCGGTTTCAAAACTGGGATGAGCGTCGCGGTCGCGGAAATTACATTGTCGGCTGCAATCTTGCTCGCAGTTTCCAGTCATCCGGACGCGAGTGCGATGATCGGGCTGGTAGTGCAACTTATCAAATTCGGATGTGCGGCTGGTATCGTGTCGCGCTTCCGGCAAAGCTTCGACCGGGAACGCCTCCTTGCGCGGCGGGATTGGATGACAGGAATTTTGAATCGGCAGGAGTTCCAACGCCAGGCTGAGGCAATGCTTGCGCCGGCAAGGACGCGCAATCAGCCTTTGCTACTTGCCTATTTCGATCTTGATGGTTTCAAGGACGTTAATGATCGGTTCGGACACCAAGCGGGTGACCGGCTCCTGCAACGTCTTGCAGAAGAGGGGAAGTCGCTCATTAGCCTGGAGGATTGTTTCGGGCGGATGGGCGGCGACGAGTTTGCCGTGATGATAAAGCTGTCCAAGACAGAATACGCCCCAGAAGTGGCGGAGCGGTTGCATGCGGGGCTCACGGCAGCATTGGAGGACACCGGCCACAGTGTCACATGCAGCATGGGCGCGGTAATTGCCCTTCCCGGTGACCGCACTTCGCTGCACGAGCTGTTGCGTCAGGCTGATCAGCTCATGTATTCGGTGAAACGTGACACTAAAGCTGGCTTCAGCTTGGCAGGCCATGTTCCTCCGTTTGATGACGAGCCCTTGCTGTCTCCAAGACAGCAGAAATGCTCGCATATTCATCTTTAAAGTGGTCGAGCAGTATTGGCCTTTGCCCCACGCGCTGCGGTGCCGCTGGCACAGGCAGTGATGTAGAGACCGACGGCGTCGTCCGCTCGAAGGTCGCTTTCGTCGGTAAGTGTGAATGCAAAATTGCTTATGGATTTCTCCTTTTTGTGATTGCTGGCCAATACAGGAAGGACTGCGGAGGCTGTATGCGAGGCCCATTGCAAGCATTGCTCTCCGGCTAAGGATCTCGTTGCTGGCATCACTGCTTCAGCTCTTTGCGTTTGTTGGACATCCGATTGGAGGTAGGACGTGCGACTTGTCATTTCGTACACCCTTTGGTGTATATGAGATGTCCCTGAGCGCGCTATTAGGCGTCTTGAAGTTCTCGAAAAGCATCGCGTCCTGCCAACAACGCCGCACTTCCGGCAGGCTTTGCGTTCATGAAACGTTGCCGCCGATGACGGGGATAGGATGCATTCTGGCAGGGCAGTGCGATTGGTGAGGTCAAGCGGCCCTAGAGCAGGTCGCTTGATGGTGGGCCTAATCGATTGAACATTATGCCGCCCAGTAATAGTTTCCCTCCAGATCGTCCAATAGGGACGGACCACCTGGGATCCAGCCAAGAGCGGAGCGGGTGAAGGTGCTTGAGCATGGGTTGTCGCAAGCGGCAAACGGGGCCAGCCAACCGAAATGCTTTCCAGCGCTGGTGTCTCGCTCCGAGGAAATCGGGACGTGGAGATGGCCCGCAATTTTCTCGGCGATCGCGCGAAACTCCACGCCTTCCTCTGCAACGGCGTGATAGCGCGTTCCGGCGACGCCTTCTTCCAACGCCAATCGATAGAGCTTTGCGGCGTCGCGGACATGCACCGCTGGCCAACGATTCCGACCGTCTTCGATGTAGACAGATTTCTTGTTTTTACGGCTGAGCTTGATGATCGCGGGAACAAGGCCGCCGTCACCCATACCGTGGACCGAGGGGGGAAGTCTTATGATGGACGCACGAACGCCCAAGGAAGCCAACTCCTCTACCTTTTCCTCGTGTTTCGCGCGAATGTATCCTGGCGATCGCGGCGTGGGGAGATCTTCTTCCTGAGCGCTGTCATTTGGTTTGTTTCCGGGGCTTGCGAGGCCCATGGTCGCGAAGGTCGTCACAAACGGCTTTCCCGAGGCCTTGAGGGCATTTCCCATTGCGGATAGCGCGTCCAGTTCGGTAGCGGCGGTTGCCGCCATGAACCGCCTAACGATGCCTCTGGGTGCTCCGCCGAGCATGATCCTCACCAAGCGTGAAAAAGTCGCTTTTGCCGGCGTATGCATGAAGGCGAGATGGATGACTCCGTCAGCCTCCGACGCCGCCTTTGCAAGTGTACGCTGGTCATCAAGTATGCCCCTCAACGGGGCCAGCCCCTTGTTCGCCAGTTTTTTTGCTGATTCAGCCGTGCGAGCGAGTCCGATTACGGAATGGCCGTTAGCGACGAGTTCATCAACGACGGCACTTCCTATAAATCCGGTTGCGCCTGTAACAAATACTTTCACGACCGCATCTCCTTTCCTGACGCTGTTTTGCACCAAGTGTGCAGCTTCAAAAGAAAGATATGTATTTTCCCGAGTTGATCTATAATCAAAGCGCCAAGATATTTTATTGAGCGTCCAAATGGATCCATTGAGTCAAGTCCTAAGCCTGTTGAAACCATCAGGCGTTTTCTGGCACCTTGTTGAGGCGCAGGGTGATTGGAAGATCGGGTTTAACCCGGAAAATGTCGTCGTTTTCGGACAGATGTTGAGCGGTACTGCGACTGTCAGGAGGGCCGACGGAATAGAATTTGTAGTGGATGCGGGAGACTTCCTGCTCATGGTCGATCCCCCGTCTTGGTCGATGGCGATTGGCACAGGTCGTGAGGCGATCGAGTTCAAGACCCTTCTTTCTAGGTCTGGTCCGCTTGCTGTCGATGAAAGCAAATTCGCAGGTGCGAAATTCATTGCGGGCAATTTCTCTTTCGCTGTCGCGAGCTCCGAGCTATTTCGGTTTATCGTGAGGTCAGTGGCTCTCATCAAATCGGGAGAGATGGAAAATCAACGCTTGATAGCACTGTTGTCCGCGCTTGGAGATGAGGTGATGGATGAACGTCCCGCCAGAAACTTCATCGTGGAGCGACTGCTGGAGGTGATACTGGCCGAAGCCTTGCGTTATAGAGGTTTAGTAATGGAGGTAACGTCCCCGGGCCTGATCGCCGGCTTGCAAGACCCCAAAGTGGGATCGGCCTTGAAGCTCGTTCATAAAGACGCGAAAAAGTCATGGACGGTCTCACAGCTTGCTAGAGACGTCGGGCTCTCGCGATCCGCCTTCGCGATGCGCTTCACCGATATCGTCGGCGTGCCACCCATAGACTACATCAGCCGTTGGCGCATGCTGCTCGCGAAGAATGCGCTCGCTGATTCAAGCCTTTCAATGGCGGAGATTGCGGAAATGGTTGGCTTCCAATCGGTCAGCGCCTTCAGCACGTCCTTCAAACGGGAGACCGGATTACCGCCGTCAGCCTATCGGAAGGCTTCGGTCAGGTGAAATGGACCTTCGTGCGCCGGATGACGCCGCGGTCGTCATGTCCAAGTCGCTCGATGAGGTCATCGTGAGCGATGCTTGTGTAAGCGGTTCATTTGCGTCGCGACTTCACCCAGCTTTGCATTGCGCCGCGGTCCCGTTTCCATATCGATATAACAAGTTCGTCAATGGGTTCTTGGTCGCCGAACGGATGAGCGTCAAATGGCAATACCGGCCGGAATGCTGTAAAATTCGACAGACTTCGGGAATCTACCGTTCAGGCATTCCATCGTATTGCACGATAACTAAACATATTTCACGGCTGAATCCCCGAGCCGACGGTCACAGGTCGCCGGGAAGAAGCGGGGTGTTTTTGCAGTGGATTGGATTAAAGTGTATCTAATCGGGTAACCAGATCTGAAAACGCGGCTGCTAGAGAAGGTTTTCCTTTCGAGACGCCTCACATGATCCTGGAATTGCAGAATGCCATTCTTGAAATGATCGCCAAAGGCGAACCGCTGGCGGACACGCTCTCGACGCTTTGTTTGATGGTCGAAAGAGCCGTTCCTGGTGTTGCGGCCACCGTCTTGAGGTCCAACGGCAACGGCTTGTCGACATTGGCGGCACCATCGCTGCCAGTGTCATATTCCGAGGCTGTAGACACCCTGGAGATCGGGCCTTTCGCTGGTTCTTGCGGTACGGCCGCCTTCCTTGGAATACCGGTGGTGGTCACCGACATAGAAGCAGATCCCAGATGGACCCACTATAAGGCACTTGCTCTTCCGCTCGGTCTGAGGGCGTGCTGGTCTAGTCCGATCAAGAGCGCCGATCGTGTGGTCGGTACTTTCGCCTTCTACTATCGGGAGAACCGTGGACCGAGTATACTTGAGCAGAGGATCGTGGATGCGTGTGTCCATCTCTGCTCGATCGCAATCGAGCGTGAGGAACGGGTTTCGGAGCGTCAGCGGTTAACCTACATGGATGCACTTACTGGCTTGCCGAACCGAGCTGCCTTCGATCTGGCTCTCCAGAACCAGGCGAATTCCACAAGCGAGAGCTGGGGTATCGTGGTTGGGGACCTCGACAACCTCAAACTGGTAAACGATACGTTCGGTCATGCTGCGGGCGATGCCCTGATCCACGTCGTGGGGAAGAGGATCGCTGCAGGAGCGGGCAATGAGCATGCATACCGGCTCGGTGGCGACGAATTTGCAATCATCATCCTCTGCGAAGACGAGTTTGATCTACAGCGCAAAGCGGCTCAGATCTTGAAAGTGGTCGAACCGTCATCAGAATGTGGCGGACATATTGTTTTTCCATCAATGACACTGGGCGGCGCTCTTGCTACGGGAAATATCGATCTTGAGCAGGTACGTCAAAACGCGGATATCGCTCTCTATCACGCCAAAGAGCATGCCCGGGGGCAGTTTGTTGCGTTCCATCCTGGCCTCGGGACAACGTTGATGCGCCGCTTTCGAGCGGTGAGAGATGTCAGCTTGGCTCTGTCGGAGAACCGCATTGAGGCTTACTATCAGCCCATCGTCCGTCTTGACACGCGCGAGGCTATCGGCCTGGAAGCATTGTGCCGGATGAAAACCCACTCCGGCGACGTCGTTGCAGCAGCGCATTTTCATGAGGCGACCAAAGACGCCCACGTTGCAGCCATGCTAACGGAAAGGATGCTGACCAAGGTGGCGAAGGATATGCGGACATGGCTCGACAAAGGGCTTCCTCTGCAGCATGTCGGCGTCAATCTTTCGGCCGCCGACTTCCGCAAGGGAGGACTGCGCGAGAAAATTTGCCAGCTCTTCCAAGCGGCGGACGTTCCGCTCAAACACCTGATCCTTGAGGTAACGGAATCCGTTTATCTCGGACAACGAGACCACGTGGTCGCAAATGAGATCAAGGCTCTGCGGTTTGAAGGCTTGAAGGTGGCGCTGGACGACTTTGGCACTGGCTATGCTTCCCTGACCCATTTGCTGACCGTTCCTGTCGACATCATCAAGATCGACAAGTCGTTTATTGACCGGACCAGGCTCGATGATGCGGGGATGGCCATCGTCGAGGGCTTGATTTCAATCGCTGGAAAACTTGGCATTCGCGTCGTGGCGGAAGGGATCGAGGAAGAAGAACAGGCGCGACGTCTTGAAGAGTTCGGTTGCAAGCTTGGCCAAGGATATCTCTTTGCACGGGCGATGGATGGATCGAAGGCTGGAGAGTTCCTCTTAGCCCACGGTCAGCGTGGCGTTCACAGTAGTTCGTCCCGTGAGCCGCTCCGGTATTCCGGTTGAGACAAGACCTTAATCTGTCACCGGCTTTGCATCATCAATATTTAGATGGAATCCTCTCGGCAAAATCACAAATGCTCAAAGCGCATCCAACTGAGCCAGCTGCGGGTCGGCATGTTCGTCAGGGATATGGAGTTTGCCACTCAATCGGATGCTGAGCGCTTCAGGCCCTTTCTGCTCTCCAAAGGCAAGGACGTCAGAAGGCTCACGACTGGGCACGTCAGGAGCGTAGTCATAGACATCACGAAGGGAGTGGACGTCGCTGGGGGAGCGCACCCTATCGATAGAACGAGTTTTGGGGCGAATGTGCTGGCTGTATTTTCACCTGGTGAGATCGGCCATGCGAAAAGATCCATTCATGATATTGTCGTCTAAGGCGGAGTCTCCGCGCGCCTCAGAACTCTTCCCAATTGCCGCCCGCTATTGCCGCATTGCCGTGGAAGGCCGCGCTCACCTTGGCGACTATTGCCCGCGGTGCCGATGAGACCGGCCTGGAAGCACCGGTTACCACAGTTGGACGTGATTGGCGCAAGGCCGCGCTTCCGATGTTGAACTGGCCCAACAGCTGGAAGAGTGCTTCAGCCTCCTTGGCGAGACTATGGGCAGCAGCCGTTGATTCCTCGACCATCGCCGCATTCTGTTGCGTGCCTTGGTCCATGGTGTTAACTGCGGTGTTGATTTCCTTCAATCCCGTCGCCTGCTCCTTGGAACTTTCGACGATCGCAAGGACATTGCCGTTGACCTGCTGAACCTGGGCGACGATTTCTTCGAGCGCTTTGCCGGTTTCCCCCACAAGACTCACTCCGCTCTTCACATGCTCGTTGGAGGCGCTGATGAGTTCCTTGATCTCTTTTGCCGCTTTGGCCGATCTCTGAGCAAGCTCGCGGACTTCTTGCGCGACCACCGCAAAACCCTTGCCGGCATCGCCCGCGCGTGCCGCTTCTACGCCTGCGTTTAGTGCCAACAGGTTGGTCTGAAACGCGATTTCGTCGATCACGCCAATGATGTTGCCAATCTCTGCCGACGATGTCTCGATCTTGCCCATCGCTTCGACGGCACTGCGGACCACCGCCCCGGAACGCTCGGCATTCTCGCGCGTCCTTCTCACCAGTAGGCCAGCCTCCTGAGCGCGGCTGCTGGAATCGGAGACTGTTGTGGTGATCTCTTCGAGGGCGGCGGCGGTTTCTTCGACGGAGGCCGCCTGCTGTTCGGTGCGCTTCGACAAATCGTCCGAGGCTGAACGAACTTGCTGAGCTCCGGCCGCGATGCCGGTCGCGTTTTCGGCCACGGTCTGCATCGCTACGCGCAGCTTGCCGACGGCGGCGTTGAAGTCGGTCCGGAGTTTTTCCAGGGTCGGAATGAACGGGGTTGCGACTTCCTGCGTCAAATCGCCACCGGACAGCGCCATCAACGATGCCGCCAAATGATCGACATTATTGACGCGGGCGGTGACGTCGGTCGCGAACTTGACGACCTTGAACACCTTGCCGTTCATGTCAAAGATCGGATTGTAGGACGCCTGGATATAGACCTTTCTGCCGCCCTTGCCGATACGCAGAAACTCATCAGCGACGAATTCACCACCAGATAGGCGCGCCCAGAATCGCCGGTAATCGTCACTGTTAACGTAAACGCTATCACAGAACATTGAATGGTGGCGGCCCCGGATTTCGGCAAGCTGATAGCCGAGCGCCGACAGGAAATTGTCATTCGCCGTTAAGATCTCGCCGTTGGGCGTGAACTCGATTACGGCCTGGGCTCGCGACAGTGCACTCAGTTTGCCGGCATCTTCAGCGCTTTGCAGCCTCTGCATGGTGATATCGGTTGCGAACTTCACCACTTTGTAGGGTTTGCCGCCTCTGAAGACCGGATTGTAGGAGGCTTCGATCCAGATTTCCTTGCCGCCTTTGCCGATTCGTTTGTATTGGCGCTGATCGAACTCGCCTCGGTTTAGCTTTGCCCAGAATTCGCGATAGTCGGCCGACGAGGCTTCTGCCGGCTCGACGAACATCCGATGATGCTGGCCAACAATCTCGGACAGTTCGTAGCCGAGAGCAGTGCAGAAATTCGCATTGGCCGTCAGAATCTTACCGGTTAGGTCAAACTCGATGATGGCCTGTGACCTGCTCATCGCGGCCAGAATGGCCTTGGCATCCGATCCGAAGCCTAAAGCAATTTTCTTCATGCTGTTCTCCTAACCCAGGCCTACCTGAATGACCGCGGCGACCCCTCACGGGCGAGTGCTGGACGGGCAAGCTGAAAAATAAAATCCGATAAATACATTAAGCATCAATTAACCGGGTTTTTAGGAAATATGATCCATCGCGCACCAGGCGATCCAAGAGAAATATCGTATCAGAAACAATTGGTTAAACAACTTCCTACGGGCGACGGCATCGGCGCCGGGGCTTTTCAAGGGTCCTTTTGAGCGTTAAAATTGTGGGTTTTAAGCTCGATCTACCGCCTGAATACCCAAGGTCGCGTTTACTATTTGTTAAGCGGGCGCTCGCCTAAAAGGCGATGTTTCCCGTAGGCTTGCGTTTTTCCTATCCACCGGCATGTTGAACCGTCACTACGCGTGCAGATTCGATCTCGGGACTAGCAACATAAGCCGGGATCAGCCACCAAGCGCGAGGACGACTGCCGGCCGGAGAAAGATATGAAGCTCGCACGCGAAATCAATCGAATTGAGGAAGTCGCGGGACGATTCAATACGCATTACGAAGTCTTCAAATATATGAAGGGTCTCACTCAGGATCTGGGAATGAGCGCGTTCCTGATCATGACGCTGCCCACGATCGATTTCGCCGAAATTGGAGCAACGAAGATCATCACCAACTGGCCGGCTGAAATGGTCGATTACTATGATGCTCATAACCTGATGGTCGACAGCCCCGTCGTCCGCCGGATGCTGAGATCGACCAGCCCCTTCAACTATGATGTCGCGGAGATCAACACCCATCGCGGAGAAGGCAAGAAGGCCACGGTCATCGATTTGTTCAGGCGCTACGGAATGGAAAAGGGCGCTTACTTTCCTGTTCACGATGCCGCGGGTGGACGCGGTGCGATGTCAATTTCAGGGTCCCGGAATCTCAGTATGATTGAAATGGCGAAGATCCTGTTTATTGCGACGCTGATTTATGATCGGCTCTCACAGCTGACGTTGAACGAGAAACACAGGCCGATTGCGTTTACGCCGAGCGAGCTGGACTGCCTGAGGCTCACGGCCGGCGGAAGGAAGGGCCTTGAAATCGCGAAGATTCTCGAGCTGTCCGAAAATACGGTCAACAATCACATTGGGAGCGCGATGAAGAAGCTCGGATGTACGACGAGAACGCAGGCAGTGGTTAGCGCTCTGCGCCTTAATCTCATCCGAGTGTAAGATGCGAGCCCACGAACTCCCGATTGAAGGTCCACCCGCCGATAATGGTGCGCGGTCCATGGTTGCTAGGCTCGGGACCTATTAATTTAGTTTCATATGTGATTCACGGTTTCCAGAAGGAGACCGCAATGAGTGATTTGTTTCTGCTGAGCGAGCGCCAGATGGCCCGGATTGAGCCGCATTTTCCCTTGGCGCATGGCGTTCACGCGTCGATGATCGCCGTGTCGTCAGCGGCATTGTCTATGTCAACAAGCATGGCCTGCAATGGAAGGATGCGCCAAGGGATTACGGGCCGCACAAAACGCTTTATAATCGCTTCATTCGTTGGAGCCGCCTTGGCGTGTTCGACCGCATCTTCGCGGCGCTGGCCGGTGACGGTCCCAGGCCCGAGCGCATCATGATCGATGTCACACATCTGAAAGCGCATCGCACGGCCGCAAGCCTGCTCAAAAAGGGGATGTTCCCCGTCGTATCGGGCGAACCAAAGGCGGACTGAACTCCAAACTACACACCGTCTGCGATGGCGAGGGACGCCCGATCATCATGCTGCTCAGCGAAGGCCAGATGAGCGACCATAAGGGCGCTCGTCTTGTGCTGAATGTATTGCCCGCGGCCAAGACGCTGATTGCCGACAGGGGTTATGACAGCAAGTCATTCCGGGACGCCTTGCAGGCAAAGGGCATCGAACCCTGCATCCCTTCGAGTCGAAGCAGGAAGGTTCCATATCTTTACGATAAAGGGCTCTACAAGAAGCGTCACAAGGTCGAGAACCTCTTCGCCAAACTCAAGGACTGGCGGCGCATAGCGACGCGCTACGACCGATGTGCGCATACTTTCTTCTCAGCCATATGCATCGCCGCAGCCGTCATCTTCTGGCTTTGATTTAACGAGGCCTGAACCTAGATCCGTACGACAAGCGGCTGGCGGTCGAAGTGGAGGATCACCCGCTCGACTACGGCGATTTCGAGGGCACGATCCCTAACGGTCACTATGGCGACGGCAGCCGGATACCATCATGTCGAAATGATCGCATCGCGAGGCAACAGCGCGCCTTGCATGATTCCGCATTCCTCCACGTTTCCGTCTTAGTGCCAGCGCACTGGGCTTGCCAAAGTAACTCATATGTGAAAATATTATTTACATAAGAACACTCATGGCAGAGAGGAGGGATGATCGTGAGCCAGGAACCGACAGTCGGGATTTCGTCCACGCATCCGTCCGACATGCCGCAGGCGCATGCCGATCTGCCGGTTTGGAATGCCGAAAACTGGTTCTATGAAGACTGGCCGGAGGGGCAAAAAATCCGCTCCCTACGCCGCACGATAGGTGAGAGCGATAGCCACCTTTTCAATGTGCTGGTGACCGACATTCATCCGTATGTGCAGGATCAGATGTTTGCACAGCACGAGGGCGCCTTCGGGCGGCGCCTTGTCGCCGGCGCCTTCGTCTTCTCCGCCGGGCTCGGCCTCGTCGCCACCAACTGCGTCAATGCCTTTTCCTACGGCTACGACAAGTTGCGCTTCATTAAGCCGGTCTTCATCGGTGACACGATCTACACCATCCGAACCAACCTCGGCAAACGCCCCCGCTACAAGGAGCTCGGCTTGATCAGGGCGAGCCACGAGGTCTTCAAGGGCGAGGGAGAGCTGGTGCTGTACTGCGAGCATCAGCAAACCGTCAAATACAGGAATCCGGCCGATTTTGCCGGACAAACAGAAAAGTAAAATGCGATGACGCAGTCCAGCGATCTTCCCTTAAGCGGCCTTGTCGTCGTCGACATGAGCCAGTTCCTCTCCGGTCCCTATTGTTCGCTGCGCCTAATGGATCTCGGTGCGCGGGTCATCAAGATCGAACGGCCCGACGGCGGCGATCTCTCACGCCGGCTCTATCTCAGCGATACGGAAATCGGCGGTGACTCGACAATTTTCCATGCCATCAACCGCGGCAAGGAAAGCCTGGCGATCGACCTCAAGAACGAGGGCGATCTAAAGGTGCTGCGCGCGCTGCTTTTGAAGGCTGATGTGCTGATACAGAACTTCCGCCCTGGTGTCATCGAGCGGCTCGGGCTGCATTACGATGCTGTGAAGGAAATCAATGCGCGCCTCGTCTACGCGTCGATCAGCGGCTATGGCGACGAGGGTCCCTGGGTGACGCGTCCCGGCCAGGATCTGCTTGCGCAATCGCGCTCCGGTGTAATGTGGCTGAATGGCGATGAAGACCAGGGTCCCGTGCCGTTCGGTCTGGCGATTGGCGATATGCTTGCCGGTGCGGCGGCCTGCCAGGGCATCCTCGCTGCCCTTGTCCGCCGCGGGATCACCGGCGCGGGAGCTCTGGTCGAGACCAGCCTCCTCGAGGCGCTTGTCGATTTCCAGTTTGAGGTACTGACTACCTATCTGAACGATGGCAATCGGCTCCCAAAGCGGTCGAATTTCAGAAGCGCCCATGCCTATCTTGCGGCTCCCTACGGTGTCTACGCCGCTGCGGACGGTTACTTGGCAATCGCCATGACGCCGATCCGGAAACTTGCCGATCTTCTCGATATGCCGGAGCTCGCGCCCTATTGCGATGCGCCATTGAGCTGGTTCCAGCAGCGCGATGTGATCAAGGAACTGATCGCCAAGCGTATTGCCACGAAGATGATCGACGAGTGGCTGGCGATCCTGGAGCCCGCCGATATTTGGTGCGCTAAGGTGCTGAACTGGAACGAGCTGGTTGAGAGTGATGGCTTCAAGTCGCTTGACATGCTGCAGATGGTGACCCGTGAGGATGAAGTCTCAATTCTGACAACCCGCTCACCGCTTCGCGTCGATGGCGCCCGGCCAGTCTTTCATCGTGCCGCCCCGCGTGTCGGCGAGCATAGCGCTGCGATCCGCGAGGAGTTCGGGCTATGAGCAACGTCATGCTGACGGGAATGACCTGGAATCATCCGCGCGGCTACGATCCGATGGTTGCCTGCTCGCGGCTGTTCGAGGAACAGACCGGGACCAAAATCCATTGGGAAAAGCGTTCGCTGCAGGACTTCGAGACCTATCCGGTCGAGGAGCTGGCGCGCGCCTATGATCTCATCGTCATCGACCATCCGCATGTCGGCCAGATCACCAGTCAAAAGTGCCTTCTGCCGCTTGATGTATCCGGCCGCGAGGCTGAGCGCGAAGCTTTGAGGAAGGGCAGCGTTGGTGCCTCCTACCAGAGCTACCTCTGGGATGAACGCCAGTGGGCTTTCCCGATTGATGCTGCGACGCAAGTGCAGGCCTACCGTCCAGACAGGATCGCGCAAGGCGCGGCGAGCTGGCAGGATGTTCTTGAGCTTGCTCGGGAAGGGCAGGTGCTTCTGCCACTTCGCCCGCCGCATACGCTGATGTCCTTCTATACGCTGTCGGCAAACCGCGGGCATCCGTGCCGGACCGAACCCGGCCAATTGATAGATCCCGCCGCTGGCGCAGAGACAGTCGAGATGATGCGGGAGATAGCAGATCTCATCGATCCCGAATGTTTCGAGATGGATCCGATCGCAGCCTTCGAGCGCATGGCGGTTGCGGGCAGCCGGATCGCATGCGCGCCCCTGATCTACGGCTACATCAACTATTCGATCGGAGGTTTTCGAAATAGCCTGATCAAGTTCTCCGATATTCCCGTCGCCGGAGATCTTGGTCCGGCCGGTTCGGCGCTCGGCGGCACGGGCATTGCGGTTTCCGCCTTTTCAAACCATTCGCAGCGGGCGATCGACTTCGCTTATTGGATCTCCAGCGCAAATATTCAGCGCAGTCTCTACACCAGCTCAGGCGGTCAGGCGGGGCATGCTGCGGCGTGGGAGGACGATGTCGCCAATGCCGCGACGGCCAGCTTTTATCGCGCTACCCGCGCCACCCTTGAGAGCGCCTGGGTTCGGCCCAGGCACCATGGCTACATGACTTTTCAGCAGCAGGCGTCCGACGTGCTGAACAAAGGTCTGAAGAAAAAGCGGAGCGCAGCGATGATCGTTGCCGATCTGAACAGGCTATTTGCGGAGAGCTTTGCAGAAGGAAGTCCTGATTGATGTCGGGCGAAATGAAAAACTGACCCCCGCATTGCCTCAAGCAAAATGTTACCGATAGTGTTGATGCTCCCGATGGGATGGTCATGGTTCTCTGTCCCGGCTCGGGGGATGGATGACACGGCGGATCAGCATGGCGACACGGACGGAACTG